>Ga0209751_10002354_pt1 | contig 19011 bp, 9 predicted proteins | sample RifCSP13_1_FD_184019 | JGI IMG/M metagenome (GOLD analysis project Ga0209751, IMG submission 184019) | Soil microbial communities from Rifle, Colorado - Rifle CSP2_sed 13_1 (SPAdes) (version 2) | ecosystem: Environmental > Terrestrial > Deep subsurface > Rock core/Sediment | place: Rifle... | reverse complement strand
GAACGCTCCTTCTCGACTCCGTCGATGTCCTTCAGCTGTCGCGCGCGTTCCTTCCCGAGCCCCGTCGCGTCGATCTTAAGCTGCTTCGCCGACTCCCCGGCCTTCTCGGCCTCGTTCTGGGTCGTCGCGCGATCGATCCGAGAGGCGTTCAACTTCTCCTGGAGCTGGCGGGCTTCCTGACCGCCGCGCTCCACGATCTTCGCCTCCATCTCTTGGAGCTTGCTCGTCGCGGCCTCGAGTTCGGTTACGAGCTCCGCCTTCTCCTCCTCGAGTTTTCTCCGCTCGGCCTCGTGCCTCGCGAGCTGTTCGTTCGCCCCGGCGATCGACTCCTCGACGAGCGCCTTGTTCTTGTGCGCCATCTGCGCCCTCGCGAGGTCCAGCTTGCCCTTGAGCTCCTTGTACTTCAGCGCGCTCCCCCGGTCGGACTCGAGCTGCTTGAGGTGCTTCTCGATCTCCGCGAGGATGATGCGGATCCGCTCGAGGTTCTCCTCCGCCGCGGTCCTCTTGCCCTCCGCAGCCTGGATGTCCTCGTCGAACTTCGTGATCCCCGCGATGTCGTCGAGGATCCGCCGTCGGTCCATCGGGCTCATCCCGACGATCTTCTGGATGTCCCCCTGCTGCACGAGGTTGTACCCTTCCGCGCTGATCCGCGCGTGGGCGAGGAGCTGGTCGAACTCCTGGAGCTGGGACTTGCGGTCGTTCACGTAGAAGTACGAGTTGTACCCGCCCTCGACGCTCGGGCTCAGGACGATCCGCCGGGTGAGCTTGACGTCGTCCGACTCGATTGGGATGACGCGGTCGCGGTTGTCGAACAGGAGGGAGACCTCCGTGTGCGAGGCGCCCTTCTTCTCCCGCCCGCCGTTCCACATGAGGTCCGTGAGCTTCCCGGCGCGGATCGCCTTCCCGGACCGCGGCCCGAGGACGAAGAGGATTGCGTCCGCGATGTTCGAGTTGTGCGTGACGAGCCCCTCTGCCACGAAGTTGTGCGTGTGGAGCACGGAGAGGTCGTACACCCACCGGCTCGGCGGTGGCACCCAGTCGATCTCCTCGATCTCGTCCCAAAGCACGCCCGACTCCCACGAACCGTGCGCGTCGCGGACGACGACGAGAGAGTCCCCGTCGGCGACGTCCCGCTCCTCGAACCGCTCGAGGAAGACCGCGGGCGGCGTCAGGTACGCTGCGACGGCCTGGCCCAAGGCAAGCTCATCGGCCCGGGGGCACACGAGGTGGCCTTCGTGCATCGCGAAGAGGGGGTGGTAAGGCGTCGCGGTGATGCGCCGGCCGGAACGCGTGCGGAGTCGGAGGAGACTTTCCGGCGCCTCTCGTTTCACGAAGGCAATCACCGGGGCGCGGTCAAAGCCCAGGGTGCGGGGATCGAGCGTCAGGACCTCGACGTCCTCCGGGTTCTCATACGCCGCCACGCCGTCGTCGAATTGGTCCACGACATCCCCGTGGCGGAGCGCGTGCTCGACGAGCCCTTCGATCGTGCGCTGCTCTCCGTCCGGCAGCCAGACGCGCGTGTCGCCGGCGACGCACTTCCCGCTCCCGTTCGGCCCCGTGATCGTCGTATAGCCCTGGAGGAAGGGGACGCTCACCTTGCGGCCGAAGGACTTGAAGTTCTCCATTTCGATTTCCTTGAGATGCATGGTTTCACCTTGAGAATGCGATGTAGGTCGTACCCTGGTTGGATCCCATCCGCGCGCGCTCCCTTCTGACGAGTCCGACGGTTGTCGGACGCGGGCCCGTATCCCGGAAACGTGATTTAAAGGTTCCGGGGCCCAAGGCCCGAGAGCGCGATGTCCGCCGAATTCTCCGCTCCCGCGAGCGAGGCGGTCACCTTGGCGCTAAGATGGTTAGGACGGCGCTCCAGATCGGGGACGGACGAGATAGGTCGCGACGATTCCCGCCGTCACGACGGCGAGATTGACCAAAAGGCCCGGCCCGAGGAGCGGCGGGAAGAGCAGAACGTCCCAGAGGAACGACGCGATGCCGAGTGCCGCCTCGGTCGCCACGAAGGTAGCCAGGATTGCATAGGAGAGTTTGCTCGACTCCTTGCGTCGGCGAAGGATGAAAAGCGCAGCAACGAGTAGGACGACAATCAGGACTGTCGACAGGGCCGGCTTGTAGTTGACGTAAGTGGGCGCATACGCAATCGACCCGACCTCGTTCTCGTTACCAACGAAGTCGGATGCCCGGACCGCAATGTGCGTACTGTCCTTTCCCCGAATCACGAAAGGCCCGACATAGTCGTTCCACCCACCGCCCTCGATCCGGTACTGCACGCGATCCACACCGGAGCCGGCGTCAGAGACATCGAAGCGGACCGTAAGCGAGTAGTCGATGTCATTGAACGAAACCGTAGGCGTGATGGACGGGGGCGTCGAGTCGACCCGCCAGTTCTCGGTCCGGACCGACTCTGCGTTCCCGAGGAGGTCGACTGCTTGATACTCGATGACGTAGGGCCCTTCTCCGGACGTGAGCGGGAAGGAACCGCTGTAGACGGTCAACGGACCCCAAATCCCCGCGTAGGAGAGGCGATACCAAATGCGGTCAAGACCCACACCGCTATCCGTCGCGGCCAGTGCGAAGGTGGTCGCGCTCGAAACCCAATCGTTGTAGCGAGGCTCCCCGACTGCCATCGACGAGGCGGGGGGCGTCAGGTCGACCGAGAAACTCTCATTGCGCCACGGCTCCGCGTTGCCCAAGAGGTCCACCGCTCGGTACTCCACATGGTAGAGACCTTCGCCGGAAGAGAGGAAGAACCGGGTTCCGTAGGGAGAGACCGGAGACCATGTGCCCGCGTGCCAGAACCGGTATTCGATCGAGTCCACGCCGACGCCCGAGCCGTCGGACGAGGACAACGTGAAAGGCGTCGAGTCTGTGACCCAACTCGCCCACCGGGGTGACCCAACCGCCAAAAGGGACATCGGAGTGGCCCCGTCGACGCTGAACGAATGGTTCGCCACGGGTTCGGGTTGGCCGAGGTTGTCGACGCTGTAGACCTCCACGATGAAGGGACCGCCGGGAACAGGCGGAGAGGCCGGGAGAGGGGCGTTCGTCCAAGCCGACCATCCCGCTCCAGTCCACGTGCGGTGCAACGTCGCCCCCACCCCCGACTCGGAATCAGTCGCGGACAACCAAAGCGTCGTCGCTGGCGTGATCCAAGTCGTGCCACCCTGAAGCCTCTGTGGCCCAGTGATCGTGAGGATTGTGGTCGGCGGGTCGACGTCCAGGTAGACGACGGCCGACTGCGGGGTCTCAACACCCCCCAACGCATCCTCGCTCCAATACACGATGTTGTGAGGACCCCGCTGGGCGAGGACAAAGGGGATCGTGTAGGCGACCGCAGCGCCGCCGTCGACCCGATAGTACGTGACACTGATGCCCAGCCCGCTCTGGTCCGTTGCGGAAAGGACGAACGCGCTCGAGTCGTTCACGAAAGTGGACGCGCCAATGTACGTCGGCGACCCAATCGAGAGCGTCGTCTCCGGCACGTCCCTAACATCGACCTGAGCTAGCGTTCCGTTGAATCCTCCGTCATCGTCCCCCACGACGATTGTTACGTTGTAAACCCCGGGCGCGGGGAACATGCGAAACCCGTAATCCGTCACCGAGAAGGGGAAAGTGCCCCATGGGCTCAGGGGAGGGTCGGGCGTGGCACCGTTTTGGTAGAAGTTGCCGCCGGTGGGACCGTCGCTCCACATCCAGGCAATCGTGAGATCATCCGACCCCGCATCCCAGACGTCAATCGTCAGTTCCCCGCCCGTCGTGATGGATACCGGGCTCGCGGGAAACGCGAGGACCTCGGGGGGCACGTTCGCCACGGACACCAGCAAGGTGTCATTCGCCCTCGCGCCGGAAGAGTCCGTCACGGTCAGGGTCGCGAGGTAGTCCCCGGAGTCCCCGTACGTCGCGTCCACGGTCGCACCCAGGCGATCCGCGTCGTTGGTGAAGTTGCCGTCCCCGTCCTCGTCCCGTGCTCCGTTCAAGTCCCATGCGTACCGCGTGATCGTCAGCGGCTGCGACGCGCCGACCGCGACATCATCCACGTAGAACTCCCCCACGTAACTCCCCGCGGAGACCATCCGCGCGATCGTGAACGACGATGAGGGCGTGCACAAGGCGACGTTGGAGATGACGAGCGAACCGTCCACGTACATGTCGTAAGTGTCCGTCACGGAACTCGCGACGAGCCTAATCCGGTACCAAACGCCTGGAGTGTAGGGGACCGCCGTCGTCGTCCACCCGGAGCCGAAGCATATCTGGTAAATGAAAAAGCCGGATAATCCCATGCCGGCCCGGACCGCCGACCAGTCCTCGGGGCTGGTCAACATGGGCGTAAAGATCCCCCCCGTCTGAAGCGCGTAGGCCCACACCGTCATGTCGACCATGGTCTGAGATCCGATGCTCCGGGCTGCCGTCGTCCCGAGGACGAAGTCCGAGTCGACGAGGTGCATGGATCGACCGGAGGCGCCGTGGAACACCGCGCTGGAGATCTCGGCGTAATTCGAGCCTCCGACGGATTCGTCCGTCCAGGGGGCGGTCAGGGATCCAAGAGGATACGAATCGAAGGAGTCGGACCAGACGGGAACGTCGATCGTCCCGGGGGTGGCAGATCCCGAAAGCCGAATCGTGCTGCCCTCGGTCGCCGATTGGTCGGGCCCAGCATTCGCCCGGGTAGCGGACAACGGACCAATGGGGTCTCCACCGTCCAACGCGGAACCCTGGTCCGGCTCTGTCGGCGCCGGCATTCCGCTGATTGAGGCCGCCGCGAGGATCGCAACGCACAGCAGAAGACGAGGAGCAAGTCCGATTCTCGCCCTCCCCATGTGACTCCCCACAACCCAAGGGGACGCCTCGATTTAATCCTGCCGACTACCGACCCCGACAGCCCACCAGCCTTTTTCCCAGCGCCTCAGAACTTCCCGCGGTGGGCTTCCCCGCCAGGTTGGACCCCATCCGCCCGCTCCCTTCTGACGAGCCCGATGGTTGTCAGACGCGCGGCCGTATCCCACAAACGCGATTTGGAGTTTGATGGGCCGAGCGGCCTTGAATCCGGCGACACTCCTTGGGCCTCGCACGCGCGCACGGAACCTTGAAGACACGTAGTGCGAATGATGTCGGTGGGAAATGAGGAGGGGAATCTGATGCTACCCCGGCGGGTTCTTGTAGCTCTGGCAGTCGCGGGCATTCTCGCCGCCGTCCCGGGGAATCCCGGTGGGATCGGTCCGGAGCCCCTTGCGACGGACGCAATCCTCTACGGGGTCATCGGAAGCCGTCTGGTCTTCGTTGACCGTACGACGGGCGACGCCTCCGACCTCGGGGGAACGGGGTTCGGCGGTTTTGAGGCCCTGGCGTTCGACGAAGACACGAACACGCTGTACGGGGTCGCCGACGGAACCACGGACCCGAAGCTCGTGCGCATCAACCGTCGAACCGGACAGGGAACCCTCGTGGGTCCCATCGATCTCGCGAGCCCTTTCATCGACCTCCACCTCGCGGAGGCTCTCGCGTGGAATCCGGAGAACGGTTTGTTGTACGCCGCCGCGAGCGAGTTCGGGGTGCCCCAGGGAAGCTCTCGCAGCGATCGCCTCGTGACCGTGGACCCCTCGACGGGAGCGGCAACGATGGTCGCCTACTTTTCGGGCGTCGAGGAGGCGGATGCGATGGCGTTCGCGGGGAACACCCTCTATCTGTCCAACACGGCTCCGCCTCAAACGTTCCTTTATACGGCTAACGAGGGCACTGGGGAAGTGACGTTCGTTGGCGAAGTCGGGTACAACCATGTGGCGGACCTCGCATACGATTCGGACTCCGACACGCTCTTCGGCTCTCCACACACGGACCGAATCCTCATCAGCATCTCGCGTACAACGGGCGAGGGCTCAACAATCGGCACCACCCATACTCCCTCCGAGTTTGGCGGTGCAACCCTTGTCGGACTGGCGGTTGCCCCGGCGACCGCGGGGATCGACCTCCCCTGCGATTTCGCAGTGTCCCAGGGGACTCACGACTATGACGTCACGCCGGTCGACCGCTCGCAATCCGTAGGGAGCTTCTACGACTACTTCAGCGTGAGTGCGCACACGCCCTTCGTCGAGGCGTACGCGAGCGTCCTGTTCCTCTATTACGACACCGCGGCGGGGACTCTCCACCTCGTGTTCCACTTCAACATCGACGACGGGGGCTCTCCCGACGCGGAGGCGACCGTCGGACTCAGTGGGATTCCTGCGGGATCCACGGTTGAGTTTTCGGACGATCCCGGTGAGTTCGCCCTTTCCCGCTTCCCGCAGGGCCAGTTCCATTATTTCACGAACACAGACGGGGGCGTCCTCGGCCCGATTCCCGCGAATGTTTCGTGGACGATGACAGCCGACGTCGCCCACTTCGGGGTCGATCCCATGCGCGCGCAACGCTGGATCGATTGGGACGGCGCTGCTCTACCCCTCGACCTCTCAGGAACCATCATGATCAAGAGCGTGTGCAACCAAGTGCCCGCGGGGGACGCGGGAGGCCCGTACGCGGCCCCAGAGGGTACGCCGATCACGTTCGACGCCTCGGCGTCATCCGACCCGGATGGGGATCCCCTCACGTACCGCTGGGACTTCGATGCCGACGGCACGTGGGACACGGACTGGTCCGCCGATCCGACGACGTCGTACACGTGGGGCGACGACCGGACGGGGACGGTCGTGCTCGAGGTCAGCGACGGGGAATTGTCGGACACGGCCTCCGTTTCCATCGCCGTAACGAACGTCTCTCCTCGAATCGAGTCCACGACGATCCCGTCCGGGGACGAGGCCGGCTCGCTGCTCTTCAAGGTGCAGGTCGCGGACCCGGGGAGCGACGACCTCGTTGTCTCGTGGTCCGGCGCGTGCACGGGCTGGTCCGCGCCGACGACGTACGCGAACGACCCCGCGGCCTTCCCCGACCCGGACCCCAGCCCGGACGTGCACCCGCGGGACATCACAGATAGGCAGACTGTCCTTTGCGGGGACGACGGCACGTTCGTCTGGACCGTGAAGGCTGTGGACGACGACGGCGGCGAGACGACGTCGGGTGGCACCTTCTCCGTCGGGAACCTCGCGCCCTCGCTCACGATTCCACCGCCGAGTTTCGTCACAGTGGACGAGGGCATCGCGTGGACGCTCACCGCGACCGCCGAGGACGCAGGCAGCGACGACCTGACGTTCGTATGGACGTGGGAGGATGGCCCCACGGAGGCGAGCACGTACTTCAACGACGGCGTCGGACCGGACCCCGACGGCTCCTGGGACGGAACCTACCCGTTCGCCGCGACGGACACTTCCACGCACACCTACGGGGACGACGGCACGTTCACGGTCACCCTGCGCGTCGAGGACGACGATGACGGGTTCCTCGAGGTCACGACGACGTTCTCGACGACGAACCTTCCCCCGGCCCTCACGATCTCCCCGCCATCGTCGACGACCGTCGACGAGGGCACCCTTGTAACCCTGACCGCGACCGCAGAAGACCCGGGCAGCGACGACCTCACGTTCACGTGGACGTGGACGCACGGGCCGACGGAAACGAACACGTACTTCAACGACGGCGTCGGCCCGGATCCCGATCCTTCCCCGGGTGGCACCTTCCCGTTCACCGCCAGCGATTCCTCGTCTCGGATTTACGGGGACGACTGCGCCTGCCTCGTGACGCTCCGCGTGGAGGATGACGACGGGGGCGTCCTCACGGTCGAGGCCGCGATCACCGTGGTCAACGTCGATCCAACCGTCCTGACATCGGACGCCTCCGGGGATGAGGCCGCCTCGATTGCCTTCGCGGCGACGTTCTCCGACCCCGGCTTCGACCTCGGCGCGGGGGACTCCTTCGAGGACTTCACCGCCACGGTGGACTGGGGCGACGGATCCTCCGAGACCGTTTCCGTCACCGAGATTCCCGGCGGGCCCGGCATCCTCACGACCGGTTCGTTGGCGGCGTCCCACGTCTACGGCGATAACGGCGCCTTCGTGGTCACCGCCACCGTCTGCGACGACAACGACGGGTGCGGGACCGCCACCGCGTCGATCACCGTGCTCAACGTCGCCCCCTCCCCCTCCATCGACGAGGTCACGCAGGGCGACGCCCACCTCCCCGTGGGCCGCTTCTTCCCCCTCGACCCGATCGCGTTCAACGGCTCCGGGGTCGACGTCGGCAGCGACGATCTCACCCTGTCGTGGTCGTGGGGCGACGGGACCGCGGACACCGTCGGCGCGACGCACTTCAACGACGGCGTCGGCCCCGATCCCTTCCCCTCTCCAGACGGCGCGTACCCCTTCTCCGCGAAGGACTCCGTCGACCACACGTACGCCCTGCCCGGCGACTACGTCGTCACCCTCACCGCGACGGACGACGACGGCGGGACCGCGCAGACGTCGATCGAGATCCACGTCACGTCCGCCGCGGACCTGAAGGACGAGGCCATCGAGCGGATCCGCGCGCTCAAGCAGACGGCGCTCGACCGCGGGGACATGAAGTTCGTCCGCAACCTCGACGACGCCGAACGGTTTGTGTGGCGGAGCCTCGGGTACGCGGATCCCCTGCAGCCCGCGACAGTCGCCGCCGAACCCGGCACGGACGTCACCGTGGGCAAGAACGAGGGCGACCGGATCGACCTCGTCCTCGGTCCCTCGTGGACCCCGCGGCTGGCGGCGTACGGTGCAATCCAGGTGTCGTGGGCGAACGACATCGTCACGACCGTGGACCTGCCGGACGGATGGCCCTCGAAACGCCTCCGGTACGACGACCAAGTCTGGGTCGACGCGTGGGAGCAGGACCTGGCGATCGAGTCGAAGCGGGACAAGAAGACGGGGCAGGTGACGCTGAAGGTCTTCGTGCACGACGCGTCCCTCGGCTTCTCCCTCTCCCTAGATTCGGACGTCGTCGCAGACCTCGCGTTCACCTACGAGATCCTTCCGTACTGGATCGACGGCGCCCACCTCGACCCGAAGCTTGGTGCAAACGTGTTCGTCTGCGAGGCCGCGGCGGTGGACCGCCTCGTCAAACTCGTGATCGCGGACGACGATGAGGATGATGATGGCGCTGGCGGGGACGATGATGGAGAGCGCGACGGCGACCGTGGCGGCTCGGGGATCCTCGGTGGCGGCGACGACGGAGACGATGACGATGATGAGGATGACGACCGGAAGGTCCGTTGCGGCTGCGACGACGAGGACGGCTGCGACGATGGCGATGACGACGATGGCGGGGACGACGACAGGAAGCGCGACGGAGAGCGCCGGGACGCGGGCGTCCTAGGCGGCGATGACGACGATGCGGATGACGACAAGGACGACGATAAGGGCTGCCGGTGCGGCGATGACGACGATGAGGATGACGAGGACGACGGCGATGAGGACGATAACGACGGAGGAGATGACGACGACGCGGGCGTGCGCACCGTCCACTGCCGCCTCACCCCGAAGCTGTGGTCCGACGCCAAGCGCGCCGAGCTCGACGCAACGTGCGACGCGATCGCAAACCTCCTCGTCAAGGCGGACGAGATCCTCGCGCGAATCGCCTTGGAGGAAGCGAAGGAGACCCCGGTCAACGATCCGGCCAACCAGGCGCGAGTGGACCGCGAGATCGCGAAGTCCGAGAAGTCCATGGCGAAGGCGTTCGCGGAGTGGGAGCTCCTCGAGTACAGGGACGCGATCTGCCGCTTCCTGCGCGCGTGGGAGCAGGCGCAGCGCGCGATCCGGATCGCGGGGAAGTGAGTCCGGACTCCTGAGTCCACTTAAGCTGGCGCGGACTTGGGCGGGATGACGGCAGCAGCCACGATGCCCGCCGCCACGATGGTAACGTTCACGAAGAGACCGGGCCCGAAGAGCGGCGGGAAAAGCAGGACGTCCCATGAGAGTGACGCGATTCCGATCGCCGCCTCTACAGCCGCGAAGGCTCCCGTAATCGCATAGGGAAGTCTGCCTGCCGACTTCCGTCGTCGCAGGATGACAAGCGCCGCGAAAACGAGGAGAACCACGAGCACGATTGATAGCACGGGCTTGTAGTTCACGTACGTCGGCGCATACGCGAGCGGCCCGATCTGGTTCTCGTTTCCGACGAAGTCGGACGCGCGGGCGTCAATCTGGGACGCCGCCTTCCCGCGAATCATGAAGGGGCCCAGGTACTCTTCCCATGCGCCGCCCCCGACTCGATACTGTATTCGGGACACACCTGATCCTGAATCGGTCACTTCCAGGCTGACGGTGAACGCAAACTCTGCGTCGCTGTAGGACAGTTGCGGCGTGATCGAGGGAGGCGTCGCATCAACCCGCCAAGACATCCTCTGAGCGGGCTCACTATTCCCGAGGAGGTCCACGGCATAGAACTCGATCAGGTACAGCCCTTCGCCCGACGTCAGCGTGAACGGTGCTGCGTACCAGGTCGGCGCTCCCCAGCTGCCGCCATAGGAGATTCGGTACCAGATGCCATTGAGCCCCACTCCTGCATCGGCCGCCATGAGATCAAACGGTGTCGCGCTTGAGACCCAGTCCTCGTGAAGCGGCTCCCCCGCCGAAAAGGTCGAAGAAGGAGGGGACACATCGACTGTGTAACTGTCGTTCCTCCACGGCTCCGCGGTTCCGAGCAAATCCACGGCCCGATACTCCAGGTAGAAGAGGCCCTCCCCGGCCGTCAGGAAGAAGGGTGATGTGTACCGAGCGACAGAAGCCCATACACCCGCGTGCCAAGTTCGGTAGTCGATTCCATCCACACCCGCCCCAGGGCCATCTGTGGCGGAAAGACCGAAGGGCGTCGCGTCCGTGACCCATGCAGCCACCGCGGGAGTGCCGGCCGACAACGAGGACGCTGGAGGCGTAACGTCGAGCGTGAAGGACTCGCTAGACACGGTCTCTGTGTTCCCCAACAGGTCCACGGAATGGAACTCAATTGTGTACTGCCCCTCGCCGGACATGAGCGTGAACGGCCCTCCGAACTCCGTGAGTAGGCCCCAAGTGCCCGCATGGAAAACACGGTACCAGATACGGTCGAGCCCCACCCCTCCATCCGAAGCGGAGAGCGTGAAGGGCGTCGCGTCCGTGACCCAGCTGCCATAGAGCGGAAGTCCCGTTCCGAGACTAGATGTGGGCGGCGTCAGGTCGACCAAGAAGCTCTCGTTTCGCCAAGCTTCTTGATTGCCCAGCAAGTCCGCGGCACGATGTTCCACATGGTACAAGCCCTCGCCCGCCACGAGGAAGAACGGGGACGAGTAGGGCGTCACTGCCCCCCAAGCTCCCGCGTACCATATCCGGTACTCAATCAAGGCCACGCCCACACCGGAGCCGTCTATGGCTGACAGTGTGAGAGGCGTGGCGTCGGTCAACCAGTTGCCGTAGAGTGGAGTCCCAACAGACAATGCGGACACCGGCACACCGCCGTCGACGATGAACGAATAGCTCGAAACGGATTCCGGCTGTCCGAGGTTGTCCGTGCTGTATGCCTCAAGCAGGAAGGGGCCGACCGAAACGGGCGGGGACGGCGACAACGGGACATTCGTCCATGGAGACCACGTGATCCCGTCCCAGATCCGATGCCACGTCGCTCCGAGCCCGGATTCCGAATCCGACGCGCCGATCGCCAGGGTCGTGGCGGGCGTGATCCATGTGGTTCCGCCGAGGATTAGCTGGGGTCCCGTGACCGAGAGAATCGTAATCGGCGGGTCGAGGTCCACATACACGATTGCGGACTTCGCGGCCTCGACGCCTCCAAGCCCGTCCGTGCTCCAGTACTCGATCGTGTGCACGCCTCTTGTGCCGAGTGCGAACGGGAGCGTGTAGAGGGTCCAAGCGCCGCCGTCAATCCGATATCGTGTGGCGACGATTCCGAAACCACTGCGGTCCGCGACGGACAGCGCGAACGCCGTGGAGTCGTTCACGAACGTGTATGCTCCCGCGTAGGTCGGGGGCCCAATCGTGAGCGTCGATTCGGGAACGTTCCGGACATCGACCTGTGCTTGAGTGCCGTTGACACCCCCGTCGTCGTCCCCCACGACGACCGTCACCGTGTAGATGCCGGGAGCGGGGAACATCCGGAACTCTGAGTGGGTGGCGATGAAGGGGAACGTGCCCCATGGGCTGAGGGGAGGGTCGGGTGTAGGACCGTTTTGATAGACGGTGCCGCCGGTGGGACCGTCACTCCAAAACCACGCGATGGCGAGATCGTCCGACCCAGCGTCCCAGACATCGATTGTGAGGTTACCGCCGGTCGTGATCGACACGGGACTATCCGGAATCGTCGCTATCTCCGGGGGCAGATTCGCCACGGATACAACCAGCGTGTCGTTTGCACGCGCCCCGGAAGAATCCGTCACCGTAAGCGTCACAAGGTAATCGCCTGAGTCCCCATATGGCGCGTTCGCCGTGGCGCCGAGGCGATCCTTGTCGTTCGTGAAGTTTCCATCGAAGTCTTCGTCACGAGCTCCATTCAGATCCCAAGCATATTCGGTAATCGTTACAGGCTGTTCTGCGTCCAAGGACACATCGTCCACGTAAAACTCTCCCACGTAGCTCCCCGCGGAGACCATCCGGACGGTCGTGAACGCGGAGACCGGGATGCAGAGCGAGATTCCCCCGGAGACGAGCGAGCCGTCCACGTAGAAATCGTACGTGTCGGTCAGCGTGCTCGCGACGAACCGCATCTCGTACCATCGGCCCGCGATGTAGGGCACCGCGCTCGTCGTCCAGCCGGCCGAGCACACACGGTAAATGAACGACCCGGAAGGTCCCATTCCCGCACGCATCGCCTGCCAGGCTTCCGGCGACGCACCCCCGCTCGCGATGGGCGTAAACACGCCCGTTGTCTGCAATGCGTATGCCCACACCGTCATGTCGAGGGACGTCACGGACCCGATATCCCGGTCCGCCCCGGTCCCAAGAGTCAAGTCTGGGTCCACGAGATGGAGCGACTGGCCCGAGGGACCATGCACGATCGTGTTCGAAATCTCCGCGTAATTCGGGCCGCCCGTGGACCCGGTCCAAGGCGGGCTCAGAGGGCCGAGCGGGTACGAATCGAAGTTATCGGACCACAGCGGGCCATACGCGGAGCCGGGCGTCGCGCTCCCCGAGAGCGAAACGCTGGAGCCCTCCGCCGTGAGGATGTCCGGACCGGCGTTTGCGGTAGTCGCAGACCATGTTTGCATGGGATCGCCCGTTTCCAGGAGACCTGGTCCGTTCGCGAGCGCTGGAAGTGGACCTATGCCCGCGGCCAGCGCCATGAATGCCGCTGCAGCAAGCACACAACGCACCCGTCCAGTGCCAATCTTCCCGACCTCCAAACCCCTCTCCCGTGACGGGTCTCCCCGAGATAATGCTTTCCGTGGCGGCAGGGCCGCATGCTCGCGGGGCTCGGGGGTCGCCCGCTTGAGGGGCGTGCCGCCCTTACCCCTCCGGCGTGCTAGGATCTCGACATGACTCCTAGCCATCGCCACCTTTTTCTTCCGCGAACCCCTGGACCGCGCGTGGTCGAGTTCCCCTGCCCGTCGTGCGGGCGGCCGATGGACGCGGGCTTCCTCGTCGCGGAGTCCTACATCAGCGGCGTCAAATGGATGCAGGAGAAGACCAAGCTCGCTCTCGGCGGCGACCCGATCCAGAAGCCGGACGCCTGGGGGAACGTGTACATCGCAGGACTGCGCTGTACGGGGTGCCGACTCGTGACGGTTCGATACTGAGGTATCGAGAAAAGGCTTATTCGCACGCGGGCTCTCCAGCGGCGGGCTGAAGATGCAGTACTTTTCGCCGGAGTATTTCGAAGAGCTCGGGAAGCGACTGAATGCAGACGCAGAGTGGACGAGGAAGGCCGCGTCGCTCACGGTGAAGCTCACACTGACCGTGACGGACCGCTCGACAAGCTACATGCTTGAAATCGTGAACGGCGTCGTGACGGCGAGGAAGGCGGCGGCAGAGGATCCCGCGGACTTCAAGTTCGAAGGCCCGTACGACATCTGGGCGAAGATCGCGAGGGGCCAGACAGACTTTAACACCGCCGTGATCACGGGCAAGATGAAGTTCAAGGGCAGCCTGCCAAGAATCATGGGCATCCAGCCTCAGGTACTCCGACTGACGGCAGTCGCCAAGGCGATTCCCGCGGACCTGTAGTCGGGTAATCCTAAATACGGGGCGTCGCTAATCGGCACCCGATGGTCGAGTTCGAGCTCACGGACGAGCAGAAGCTGATGCAGAAGACGGCCCACGAGTTCGCGGAGCGCGAGATGCGGCCGGTTTCGCTCGAGTACGACCGAAAGGGGGTGATCCCCTTCCATGTGGTTCAGAAGGCCCACGAGATCGGCCTCGACACCGCGTTCCTCCCCGCGGAGTATGGGGGCGGGGGCGTCGATAGCACCCTCACGCACTGCATCGTGAACGAAGAGCTGAACTGGGGCTGCGCGGGAATCGCCACGGGACTCATCGGAGCCGGGCTCGCCTATCTCCCGATCATCCACATGGGCACGCCTGCGCAAAGGCAACGGTTCCTCCCGCGATTCTGCGGCCGCGAGGCACTCCTAGGGGCCCTGTGCCTCACGGAGCCCGACGCCGGCTCCGACGTCGCGGGCATTACGACCCGCGCCGTGAAGCATGGCGGGGAGTGGGTCATCAACGGGACGAAGCGGTTCATCACGAACGGGGGAATCGCGGAGCTCCACGTCGTCTTTGCGACCGTCGATCCGAGCCTGCGGCACTTCGGCATCCGCGCCTTTGTGGTGGAGAAGGGGAATGCCGGACTGCGCCAGGGGAAAGTGGAGGACAAGATGGGCGTCCGAGCCTCGCACACGGCAGAGGTCATCCTCGACGACTGTCACGTCCCCGAGGACAACATGCTCGGGGAGACCGAGGCCCCCGCCTTCGCGGGGGCGATGCAGACGCTCGAGGCCTCTCGCCCCCTCGTGGCGGCCGGCGCAATCGGCGTCGCGCGCGCGGCCTATGAGTACGCGCTCGAGTACGCACGGCGTCGGAAAGCGTTCGGGAAGCCGATTGGCAGCTTCCAAGGAATCCGATTCCTGTTGGCGGACATGAAGACGAAGATCGAGGCGGCGCGCCTCCTCACGTGGCGGGCGGCGTGGATGCGCGACCAAGGGATGCCCATGAACAAAGAAGCGTCCTACGCGAAGCTATTCGCGGCGGATATGGCGATGGAGGTCACGACGGACGCCGTGCAGATTCTCGGCGGCACGGGATACATGAAGGACGAGCCCGTCGAGAAATGGATGCGGGACGCGAAAGTGTTTCAGATCTGGGAAGGCACCTCGCAGGTCCAGCGTCTCGTAATCTCGCGGGAAGAAATCGGTGAGCTATAGCCTTCGGAAGAGGCGCGACATCGGGAGCAGCCACGATATCTCGCAGAATAGGCTCACGATCGCGGGGAGCGCCGCACGGGCCCCGAAGAGTGAGAACGCGAGGAGCGCCGCGAGCCCGAGGTTCTTGAGGGAGGCGAACAGAGTGTCCGATACCCGTTGGGCGGAGTCCGCGCCGAGACGCGGGGACAGAATGTAGGCGACCCCTCCGAGGCCCCACGTCCGGACGAGCCCACCCGCCGCCAGCGCGGCGATCAAGACGGGGTCCTGCGCAAACACGTTCCGGTTCGCTCCGACTAGGGCGAACACGAGGGTGAAGAACGAGAGGTTCACGAGAATCGACCGGTGTCGCGCGACCGCGGCATTCGCCGCCAAGGGGCGAGAGACGACCAGGGGGAGGGCGATCTGGACGAGGATCTGGACGGCGAGGTCACCAAGGTTCACGGCCTGGCCAGCGAACGCGACCGTCACCGCAGGGTAGATCGCAAGCGCCCCCAGGTAGAGGAAAGCGGTAGACACCAGGGATGACCGGACGTTCCCCCCGAACGCTGCGGTGAGGGGAATCACCGCGATCGCCGACGGGAGGGCGGCCATGACGACCCATCCTGATCGAATTGACGGGTCCGAGTACATGATCGAGAGAGCGAGGATGAGCCCCGTGAGGGCGAGGTAGTTCCAGCCGGCGGCCCGACCGAAGGCCCGGGCCTCGGCCCGCAGCGAGATTCCGGAGAACCGCACCTCGGTCAGGGAGAACGTCATCGCGAGAATCAGGGCAACCGTCGAAACCTCCCGCGGATACGCCGGGACGCCGCCTGTGACCACCCCCAGAATAGCCCCGAGTCCGACCATCAGGGGGAAGCTCTCCCACAGGGCTCGCACGTAGGCGGCGATGAGTGTTATCAACAAAAAGCTGCGGATTCCGAATCTAGGCGAAGCGCTCAATGATCGTCGCGATGCCCTGCCCGAACCCGATGCACAACGTGCTCAGCCCATAGCGGAGCCCCTGCCGCTCAAGCTCATGAAGGAGCGTCGCCAAGAGGCGGGCACCGGAGCAGCCCAATGGGTGACCGAGCGAGATTGCCCCGCCGTTGACGTTCACCTTCGCGTAGTCGAGGCCCAAGGTCTTCATCGTTGCGAGGGGCACGGACGCGAACGCCTCGTTGATTTCCCAGAGGTCGACGTCGTCGACCGCGAGGCCAGCCTTCCTGAGCGCGAGGCGGGACGCGGGAATCGGCCCTTCGAGCATCACCGTGGGGTCCGTGCCGACGACCGCCATGCTCACGATTCGCGCGCGGCGTCGGAGGCCCAACTCGTCCGCCTTCTCTTGCGTCGAGAGGAGAAGCGCCGCCGCCCCGTCGTTGACTCCGGAAGAGTTCCCGGCGGTGATGTTTCCGTCGGGCCGGAATGCCGGGGACAGGGAGGCGAGCTTCTCAATGCTCGTGTTCCGCCGGGGGTGCTCGTCCGTGTCGAAAAGGCGCTTCTCGCCTCGTTCGTCCTTGATCGCGACGGGGACAATCTCTCGCTTGAACCGACCTTCTTCGATTGCGCGGATCGCTCGCATGTGCGAGTGGTACGAGTACTCGTCCATCTGTTCGCGGGTGATGTCGTACTTCTTCGCGACGTAGTCCGCGGAGATCCCTTGGGGGACGATCTCGTACTTTGCGAGGAGGCGATCGTTCAACACGCCCGCGTCGGAACCCATGGGAACGCGCGTCATGGACTCCACGCCGCCCCCGATGAGGAGGTCGTGCATCCCCGACATGATTCCCTGGGCGGCGAAGTTCACCGCCTGCTGCCCGCTCCCGCACTGTCGGTTTACGCTCGTCCCTGGCACGGAGTCCGGGAAGCCCGCGACGAGCGCGGCGATTCGCGCGAGGTTGAGGCCCTGCTCGTCGGTCTGGGTTACGCATCCCAGGATGACGTCCTCCACCGCCGCCTTGGAGATGCCCGTGCGATCGACAATCTCTTGCAGGACGACGGCCGCCAAATCGTCGGGCCGCACGTCCTTGAGGGCGCCGCCCCGCTTGCCGATTGGCGTCCGAACGGCCTCGAGGAGGAACGCGTCCCGCGCCATTTGGATTCACATCACGGCGGCGCCACTTAAGGCCTTGCCCGCAAACGTCGGATGCGACATCTGATCTCGCGTGGAACGACGTGATGCGGCGCGTTGCAATCATGTAACCGCACGGCGCTTGTCGGATTCGAGTGCCTCGTGGTCCGCCTCGACCATCATCTTCACGAGGTGGGTGAACTTCGTCTTGGGCGCCCAGCCGAGCACCTTCTTCGCCTTCGCTGCGTTGCCCCGGAGGTTGTAGACCTCGGCGGGACGCAGGTGTCGCTCGTCGACCTTGACGTGCTTTTTCCAGTTCCGGATCCCGGCCACGCGGAACGCCTCCTCGACGAACTCCCGCACCGTGTGGGCTTCCCCCGTCGCTCCGACGAAATCGTCCGGTCGGTCCTGCTGCAGTGCGCGCCACATCAGGTCCACGTATTCTGCGGCATAGCCCCAGTCCCGCTTCGCCTCGAGGTTGCCGAGGGGGATCGTCTCCTGCAGGCCGAGGCTGATCCGCGCGACTCCATGGGTGATCTTGCGCGTCACGAACTCCACGCCGCGACGCGGCGACTCGTGGTTGAAGAGGATTCCGTTCGATACGTACATCCCATACGCCTCCCGATAGTTGATGGAGGCCCAGTAGGCGTACACCTTCGCGACCCCGTACGGGCTCCGGGGGTGGAACGGCGTCGATTCGTCCTGGGGCTCGACGGTCACCTTGCCGAACATCTCGCTCGAAGCCGCTTGGTACACGCGCGCCTTCGGGGCTTCGGACCGCACGGCCTCGAGGAGGCGGACCGCGCCGAGTCCCGTGATCTCCCCCGTGAGGACGGGCTGCACGAATGACGTGGCCACGAAGGACTGCGCCCCGAGGTTGTACACCTCGTCCGGCTCGGCCTCCCGGACCGCCCGATTCAGGGAGGTCTGGTCGATTAGGTCTCCGTCGATGAGGATGAGATCGTCCGCGATGTCCCGGATGTTCTCGATGTTCGGAACGCTCAGCCGGCGGACGAGGCCGTGGACTTCGTAGCCCTTCTTGAGGAGCATCTCGGCGAGGTAGGATCCGTCCTGTCCCGTAATCCCTGTGATGAGCGCGGTCTTCGCCATCCTCGGGGCCCATCCGTACGCGGGTCTTAATGGTATTCGTCTCGGGTTGTCCCGACGCATTTTCTTGACGCCTCGGATTGCCGCGGACGCCGCTCGTCACAATCCCTTAAGCGGAGACAGGAATTATGGGCGCGTGGACCTCCCCCTCGCCGGCGTCGTAATCCTCGACTGCAGCCGCTTGCTTCCTGGCCCGTTCGCGACGCAATTGCTGGCGAACCTGGGAGCAGACGTGATCAAGATCGAGGATCCGGTCCTCGGGGACTACCTGCGCGTCGTTCCCCCGCTCGTGGACGGGACGTCCTATCCGTTCCTGATGGTGAACCGGGGAAAGCGGAGCGTGGTCATCGACCTGCGGAGGCGGGAGGGCCGGGAGGTCCTGTACCGGCTCGCGACGAAGGCGGACGTGTTCGTCGAGCAGTTTCGCCCGAGCACCGTCCGCAGACTGGGGATCGACTACCCGCGGATCCGGAGAGCGAATCCCGATATCGTGTACTGCTCGTTCGGCGGCTTCGGCCGCACCGGACCCTACGCGGACCGGCCCGCGCAC
>Ga0209751_10002351_pt1 | contig 19019 bp, 16 predicted proteins | sample RifCSP13_1_FD_184019 | JGI IMG/M metagenome (GOLD analysis project Ga0209751, IMG submission 184019) | Soil microbial communities from Rifle, Colorado - Rifle CSP2_sed 13_1 (SPAdes) (version 2) | ecosystem: Environmental > Terrestrial > Deep subsurface > Rock core/Sediment | place: Rifle... | reverse complement strand
GTGGATGGTACCTGCCGGGCTCGTACAGACAAGCCCGGCAGGTTCAGCGCGTTGTAATCCAGAATTACGGCAATTCGATCTGCTCGTACTGGAAGACGAGCGCGGGGCCAATGATCAGGTTAACCACCCGGTCATTGCGCCATACCGCGTATTCCGGCTCAAAATGGATCGGAATCGTGACTACATCATCAGCATACAGCTCCTGAGCCTGAATGTAGAGCTGCTCGCGCTCCGCCTGGTCCGCAGAAGCGCCCGCCCCGTGAAGCAGTTCGTCCATCTGATCGTTGGCGTAATTAGCCCCCATACCTGGTGAGAAGGACGACTCAGCCCAGGGATCGATGTAGTTACTGGTGTCCGGGTAGTCGAAGAACCAACCCAGGTAGCAGATTTCATACTCGCCACCCGTGCATGCGCCCACGTAGGTGCTCCACTCCTGGGTTTGAAGGTTGACCTGGACCATCGGAGTGGCCTCGAACTGCTGCTCGAGCACCTGGAAGATCTGGGCCGCGTGGGCGCCATAGTGCTCCGGCGGGTACCACAGGTCGAACACCAGCGGGTTGTCCGCGCTGTAGCCCCCCTCGGTCAGCAGCGCCTCGGCTGACGCCACGTCGGCACCAGTGCCATACTGATCCAGGAAGAACTCGCCAGCGCCCAAGAATCCAGGTGGCACCTGCGACCAGAGCGGGTCAACCGTACCCTGCATTACCCGGTCTACGACCTCATCGCGGTCGATCAAGTAAGCCAGGGCCTGGCGAGCGAGCTTGTTCGAGAAGGGTTCCTCGGCGTGATTGGGGATCAGATAGCGGATACCACCGCCACCACTGTTGTAAGCCGTAAGTCCTTCAACCTCAGTCAGTCGCTGCACTTCAGGCGGCCCAAGGATACGCCAGGCGACGTCGATCTCGCCGTTCTCCACCGCCAACGCCATCTGCGTGGGATCGGTGAAATAGCGGATGATCACCCGCTCAGGGGCATTTTCGGAAAAGCCCTCTTTATAGTTGGGATTGCGCTCAAGCACGAGCTGCTCCTCAACGTTATACTCAACGATCTGCCACGGGCCGACGCCATAGACTTGCTCCGGGAACTTGTTGAGCGCATCGTCGGGGTAGAGACCCTCCGGGATGGGCATATACGGGGAAGCGCTGACGATTTGAACGAAGTCACCCCGCGGACTCTTGAGGTGAATGACGACGGTCTCATCATCAGGGGCTTCGACGCTCTCGACGTAGGTGGTCACCAAGAAGGACACATCGCCCTCCAGGGCAGAGCGATTGATACCACGCACGAAGTCCTGAGCGGTCAATTCGGTGCCGTCCGGGTACATCCAACCAGATTCGATCTTGAAGGTATAGGTAAGCCCATCCTCGCTGATCTCGGGGGCATCGACTGCTAACTCGGGGACGATCTCCGCCGTTCCGGGCACATAGCCCATCAGCCCGCGGTTGACGTTGCGGAAGAGCTCCCAGTCATGGATAGAGTAGGCGTCTGCGAAGTCCAGGCTAGAGATAGCATCCGTCGTCCCGATAATGACCGTACGAGGCTCCTCAACCGTCGGCGCTGCGGTCGGCTCTTCGGTAGCGACAGGCACTTCTGTGGGTGCTTCGGTGGCGACCGGCACTTCAGTCGGCGCTTCGGTCACGACCGGCGCGGGGGGGGCTTCCGTGGTAGCCGGCGCCGTGGGAGCGCAGGCTGCCAGGATCATGCTGGCCAGAACAACCAGGGCCAGCAGGGTATACAGCGTTTTGTGCTTCATCTTTCTCTCCTCCAATTGTTGAATTTTTTTGTTCGTAAGGTTTAAAATCAGACTTGTGTGATGATCTGTCAGGCAGTCACCTCCTCTATGATTGTGCAAGAAAACGGGTGGGAGTTTGGTTGCGCCAATTATAAACCACATTCTTATCGCAAGAGGCCCGTTTTCTCTTCAGGTAACAGGTTTGTTTATGCTCAACGGCTTACATTTCATACTAACCAGGTTCATTAAAAGTTCAGCCGGGAAACTCAATGAAATCCGATGAAATATATCACATTAAATCGCGCCATTTGTCAACCGCAAACATGACACCTGACACTGTGCCCGTCCGGTAAAGAAGGATATACTGAAATAGGGAAACAGGTATCAGGTAATAAGGTAAACAGGTACAGGTAATCAGGTGCCGGTCGCCAAAGGAGATGTTCCGATGACTGTCAAAACCTGGCAAACGATCAAAGTCCAATATTGCCACCATGTGGACATGGAAGTTGGCCTGGAGGCGGAGGTGGTTTATCCCTCCGAATGGCTGCCAGACCAACCGCCACGCATCCAGGCCCATCGCTGTTCCCATGGCATGGCGTGCAACCTGGACGGCCGCGCCAGCTGCGTCTGGGCCGGCACGAACCCGGCCTACGATCCTTTCGCCGTTAAAGAATAATTATCCGCCGAGATTCCTCCTCTCTTCCCTCAAGTCTCAAAGACCGGCCCCGTGAGCAAGTTCATGGGGCTGGTCGGTTTAATCAATGTATCGGATAGGTGCCTGGTCTCAGGTGATGACTCCCAACCTGCGGCCTACTTTCGCGAAGGCCTCCAGGCCCTGGTCCAGGTCTTGCCGCTGGTGAGAAGCCGAGATCATCACCCGGAGGCGCGCCTTGCCGCGCGGCACCGTTGGGAATCCAATCGCCATGGCAAACACGCCTGCCTCGAACAGCTCGCGGCTGAACTGCTGGGCCAGGGGCGCTTCCCCAAGCATTACCGGGGTGATGGGTGTCGTACTCTTCCCGGTATCAAAACCCAGGCTGTGCATCTCGCCCTTGAAGTAGCGGGCATTATCCCACAGCCGGTCTACCAGTTCAGTCGATTCCTCCAGGATGTCCACCGCCTCCAGGCAGGCCGCCACGTCCGGCACGGTCATCGCTGAAGAGAACAGGAACGGCCGGCCGCGCTGCCTGAGCCATTCGACGACCAAAGGGTTGCCGGCGACGACCCCGCCCACGACGCCAAAGGCCTTCGAGAGCGTGCCCACCTCGATATCCACCTTACCATGCAGGCCGTAGTGATCCACGATGCCGCGCCCACCCTGGCCCAGCACCCCCTCTCCGTGGGCGTCATCTACCATCAGGATGGTGTCGAACCCCTGCGCGACAGCGTACACCTGGTCTAATGGGGCGATATCGCCGTCCATGCTGAACACGCCGTCGGTGATGACCATCGCCCGGTTGAAGCTCGCCCGGTATTCTTTCAGGACGCGTTCCAGGTCTTGCGGGTCGCAGTGGGCATACCGGATGATCTGGGCGCTGGACAGGCGGCAGCCATCGATGATGCTGGCATGGTTCAACTCATCGGAGAAGACCGCGTCTCCCTTGCCCACCAAAGCCGGGATACAGCCCAGGTTGGCATTAAATCCAGACTGAAAAGTGATCGCGGCCTCCACCCTTTTGAACGCCGCCAGGCGCTGCTCCAGCTGGACGTGCAAGTCCAGCGTGCCAGCGATGGAGCGCACTGCGGCCGGGCCGACACCGTAGGCCTCCATCGCTTTTTGAGCCGCCGCCACCAGCCGGGGATGGTTGGCCAATCCCAGGTAGTTGTTAGAGCAAAAATTTAGAGCCCGCCTGCCATCCACTACCAACCAGGCTCCCTGAGATGAGCTCAAGATGCGGATGCGGTTGTACAGCCCGGAATCTTTAAGGTTTTGGAGTTCGTCTTGGAGCCATTGGAGTTTTGCAGCCATAGAAAACCTCTTCTTTGAATCGTGATACGTGAAACGTGAATTATGACCAGGGTTGAGGAACATATTGGAGTAGATTATCCAGCTCGTGTCGAATAAATTCCTCTTCATCGGCGTCAGGTTGGTAAATCGAATTGGGTTCATGAAGGACGTGAGCGCGTTGTTGTGGCACCATGGTCAGCAATAAGCGGATTATTCGGGTTAATAGCTGCAATCGATGTGAGGTGACCTCGGCACTCAGCACATGACGCCCTTGATAGTACCAACCTCTGCTTTCACGTGCAGAACCAAGGGCATATTCATACTTCACGTATCCCGTTTCTTGCGTATCCCCAGCAGCCTCCCAAACCACTCCGCAGGGGTTGGCGTCTCGGCGGTTGTCAGCTCTTCTTCGAGCCAGTTAGCGGACGTCCGCTGCTTGAGCCATTCCTCACGGCCACGCCGCGCCCGCGCCAGGCGTTCATCTAACGCCTTGGCGTCCTGCGTGTGGATATCATTGCGGAGCGACTGAAGCGAGGAGATCAGACCATCCAAAACGCGCAACACATTCTCGCGACTGGACAATGCCGCCGCTCGCAAGGTAGCTGGCTCGGTCGGGTGGACGATCGAGCTGGTGGCCTCGGCATAGGATCGGCCGGCGACTTTGCGCCCCTCTCGCCAACCGGGTTGATCGACAGTCGCGTTGAGCAATGCTGCAGCCATGAGCTGCGGCAGGGTCTGGGTAGCCGCCATCAGGCCATCCATCTCAAGGGGGTCGGCAAAGAATGGCGTCGCCCCTACCAGACGGGTCAGGTCGGCGGCCAGCTTGATCGCCTCCGATGGCGTGCGTGGCGGAGCGACGATACTCACCAGCCCATTGCGAAACAGGTCCGAGTGGGCAGCATTAACCCCGGTGTCAACCTCGTGGAGATAAGCCGGGTTGATGACCGGCGTCAGCCCGACATAATACCGTTCAGGCGGGAGGATTTCCGCAGCCCAGGCTGCCACCACCTCTTTGACCGGGCCGGTATCCATCACCACCACCCCCTCCTTCAAGTCTTCCCTGATCACTGCCAATGTGTCACGGATCTGGTCAATCGGTAAGGCGAGCAAAACCAGGTCCGCCTCCCGCACTGCAGAGGGCAAATTGATCACGACTTTATCCAACGCGCCCATTTTCTCGGCTCGCCGGGCAACACCGAAGTCCCGATCGTGTCCGATGCGCCGCACCAACTCGCCGTGATCTCTCAGTGCCAATCCAACCGAGGCTCCAATTTGTCCCAGACCAACGATTGTGATTTGGATGGTCATCGCAAAACCTCAACTGTTATCATCTACGGCTTGCAGCCTGGACAGCAGGCGATCTTCCGGATCGGCATCCACGTCCACCGAAGATTCCATCCGTTTCTGGTGACGCCGGATCAATGCCACCGCTAAAGGAGAGACGCCCGCCTTGGCTGCCAGATCTGCCCCCCACTGCGGGTGCTGCGTGGCAACCACAAACGCCCGTCGCCAGCCGGGCGCCATGGTGTTTCGTCCGGGTGAAGCCATGCCCCAACGCTGCCCACAACCTGGGCATACCGATCCAACTAAAACGATCAGGGCGCGTTCCCATAACCGCAAGGGGTGGATGCTCTTGCCCACATCATGGAGCAAGGCAGCAATCCAGAGATCGGAATTTTTTTCGCCCTGGGTTATTAGCGCCTTCAAGACGCGCAGGCTGTGGGCCTGGTCGCTGCCCGGCATCTGCTTGAAAAGCTCAAGTTGCGCTGGAGCAAGCACCGAGGAAGCAAGTCCCAGATCCTGGGGAGTTGTTTCTGATCGCAACGCCTGCCAGAACTGACTCGTGCGGTAAAGCAGGCGCGCCACGCTCATCCCACCAACAATCTCAACAGCGCCTGCAAAGGCGGCCCAAGAATCACTCCTAAGAGGTTAAAACCAACAAACGATCCGAGGAAAATCAAAGCCAGCAAGATCATTGGGCCATAGGGACGGATGGTGTCCAGAAAGCGCGCCCAGGAAGGAGGGAAAAAATAATAAGCGATTTTCTCTCCATCCAGCGGCGCGATAGGGATCAGGTTGAACAGCATCAAAATCAGGTTGATGTAGACAAATTCATATAACAATTTGTCTAGCGAAGGTAGCACCTGCCCTGGGGAGGTGAACACAGCGACTACCGAAACCAACCCGATTTGAAAAGGGATAGCTGCGATGGCAGCCATGAGCAGATTCGATAATGGGCCAGCCAGCGATACCCACATGACCGCAGCTGGCGAACGGCGGGACAGGAGATATGGATTGATCTGGACCGGCTTCGCCCAACCAAAGCCAACCGCGATCAGCATTAAAGAACCAATCGGGTCCAGATGCGCCAATGGATTGAGCGTCAGGCGTCCGTCTGCCCGGGGGGTAGGATCACCAAACCTGTCTGCAGTCCAGGCGTGCGCAAATTCATGCACGGCAAAGGCGGTCAACAAAACCACAATGCGCGCGATAAGCGTCGGAAGATTAAGGTCAAAAAACATGGTGGGGGTCCTTGGCGGTCATTATACCACCCCGTGATATAATGCCTGGCATGTTGCCCGACCTGCAACTGGGTGACCGGTTACGGCTGCGGAAGCCCCATCCTTGCGGCAGTTTCGAATGGAAAGTTGTTCGCCTTGGCGCCGATATCGGGTTAGAGTGCCTGCGCTGTGGGCGACGTATCTTGCTCCCCCGGCGCATGTTAGCCCGCCGACTGAAAGCCTTCCTCCCCCCACCGAGCGATGAGTCACCGGCCAGTTGAACCTCCCCTGATCCTGTTTTTATACTCAGACACTCCCTGGCAGATCGCGCATATACTGGCGGCTCAATTAGGTGTAGAATAGAGAAAGTTTAAAAGAATTGCAGACTTCGGGAGTCCAAAGATGGACAATGACTTCCGAAGTCTTGTCTTGACAAAGGAAGTCTATATGAGACTTTTTAGCTCAACCTCGATTGGTTACTTTTTGCTCACTGGGATGATCCTGCTGGGCCTGACAGGCTGCAACCTGACCGCAAAGGATACCACGACCCCCACCCTGAACGTCACCCAGGCCTACCAGACGGTAGAAGCCAGACTCACCGAGGCAGTTGCGCTGACACCGATAGTCACCAGCACGCCACCACCCGTAGCAACTTTCACCCCGACTGCACCTACTCCACCAGCAACCGCACCCATCCAAACGTCCACTCCCGCTGTGACCAACCCACCCACGTCTTTGTGCGATCAGGCTGCCCCTGGCAATCCAATCGACGTCACAATCCCCGACAACACCAAGCTGCAGCCGGGTGAAGAATTCACCAAAACCTGGCGCCTGCAGAACGCAGGCACCTGCCCCTGGACAAAAGATTACGCGCTGGTATGGTTCTCCGGCGAACAGTTCAACGCTCCGGCCAGTGTCCCATTGAATGGAGACGTCGCTCCTGGTAACACGGTCGACCTATCGGTAGACATGCAAGCCCCCCAGACTCCAGCCAGCTATATCAGCTATTGGAAGCTGCGCAACTCAAACAGCGTCCTCTTTGGGATCGGCCCCAGTGGCGGCTCTGCCTTCTGGGTGCAGATCGAGGTGGTACCAGCCACCACGACCACCACAACACCGACAGCGCCGACGACGGCAACCCCTACAATTACGCCCACCCCGGGCGTCCAGGTGCAGGGTCCGGCGAGCTTGCAGATCGGCGATTTACTCGATCTCGACACCCTTCAGGTCAACCTGGGCGGTGAAGACCTTGTCTACCAGGCGACCGACCAGGATCGCGCTCTCGCCCCCGTAGGCAGCGCTGGCATCGCCGTGTTTGGCGCCAGCCAGCCTACTTTTACGGATTGCCAGAACATGAACCTGGGCAGCCAGCCGGTGGTGATCAATGACCTGGTCGGGAGTTATCTTTGCTATCGAACCAACATGGCTTTGCCAGGCTGGCTTTTAATCACCGCTCTCGATCCCACCACCGGCATCTTAAACGTAGATATCTTTACCTGGGCAATCCCTTGAGTTCGTCCGGGGCGGACTCGACCATGGGCACTTTATACCTGGTTGCGACTCCGATTGGGAATCTGGAAGACATCACGCTGCGCGCTTTACGGATCCTGCGCCAGGTGCGGCTGATCGCCGCCGAGGACACTCGCCAGGCGAGCAAGTTACTCAACCGCTATGACATCCAGACCCCGCTGACCAGCTACCACGAGCACAGCCGGAGGAGTAAATTGCCCCAGCTCTTGACCCACCTCCAGGAAGGAGATATAGCCCTGGTCTCGGACGCGGGAACGCCCTTGCTAAATGACCCTGGCTACGAGCTGGTGCGCGCCGCCCTGGAGGCCGGTCACACAGTCAGCCCGATCCCCGGGGCAAGCGCACCGATCGCGGCATTGGTGGCCTCGGGCCTGCCCACAGACGCCTTTCTCTACCTGGGATACCTGCCACGCAAATCTACCGAACGCCGGAAGTTTTTGGCAGAGATTGTGGATCTGCCCTACACTCTGATCTTCCTTGAAACCCCTCACCGTCTGTTAGCGGCGCTGAGAGACCTGGAAGATGCCCTCGGCGACAGGCAGATCGCTGTCGGGCGCGAGATGACCAAAGTCCACGAGGAGATCTTTCGCGGCCCCTTGAGAGAAGCCAATGCTCATTATTCTGCCCACCCCCCGCGGGGGGAGATCACCCTGGTTCTGGCCGGCTGTTCCACCTCGAAAGAACCCTGGTCGGAGGAGCAATTGCGAGGCATATTAATGGAACGCCGGACGCAAGGGCTCTCCCCCGCCCAGATCGCCAGCCAGCTGGCCAGTGAATCGGGCTGGCCGCGGCGTGAAATCTATCGAATACTCGCAGATATGGAGGAAACAGGCCACCATGGATCTGGATAATACTTCCAACTTCTCCAGAATCGATGCCCAGGATATGCTTTCCCATATCGAAGGCCTGCCCAGCCAATTGCAGACCGCCTGGGAATTGGGGCAGCGATCACCGTTGCCGGCCTGGGAGGGGATCGAGCGCGTGCTCGTCGCCGGGATGGGCGGATCAGCCATCGGGGCTGACCTGGCGGCGGCCTATCTCGCCCCTCACTGCCCGGTGCCGTTGGTTGTGCACCGCAACTACACGCTGCCCGCCTGGGCCAAAGGAGCGCGCACCCTGGTCATCGCCTGCTCTCACTCCGGCGATACCGAGGAGGCACTGGCGGCATTTGAAAGCGCCACAGCGCACGAGTGCCGCGCTCTGGCCATCACCACCGGCGGCAAGCTGGGCCAGGCCAGCCAGAGGGCGGGCGCCCCCCTATGGCAGTATAAATATCAAGCCCAGCCGCGCGCCGCGGTGGGCTTTCTCTTTGGCCTGCTGCTGGCTGCTCTGACCCGCCTGGGAATGGCCTCAAACCCCTCAGCAGAGCTGCAAGCGGCGATCCAGGCGATGCGGGCACAACAAAAGAATCTGAGGCCAGACGTGCCGGTGGTTAACAACCCCGCCAAACGTATGGCCGGGCAGCTATATGGCCGCCTGGTAACGGTGTTCGGCGCGGATATCCTGGAGCCGGTTGCCCGCCGCTGGAAATCGCAGATCAATGAGATCGCCAAAGCCTGGGGACAGTTCGAACCTCTGCCCGAAGCCGATCACAACACGCTGGCCGGGTCAACCAACCCCGAAGAAACCCTGGCGCGTCTCATGGCTTTGTTTCTGCGCGCCCCGTCCTCCCACCCGCGCAACCAGCTGCGCACGAACCTGACCAAGCAGACCTTCATGCTGGCTGGCTTGAACACCGACTTCATCGACGCCCAGGGCGCTTCTCCTCTAGCTCACCAATGGACTACGCTGCATCTCGGCGATTACACCGCTTATTACCTGGCGATGGCTTACGGCGTCGATCCCACCCCGGTGGAAGCCATCGCAGGGTTCAAGCAAGAGATGAGCAGCCAGATTTAACCATCCGAGCTTATACAGTTCCTTTTAGTTCCACTCGCATAAGATTTTATTAAGCCACGCTTTAGAGTCCTGTAAAGACTATTGATAAGCTCAGTGCTACCATGGGGTTATAGATCTAAACGCGAAAATGGACTAAAAGGAAAATTAAATGAACTCAGCTCAAAATATTTACTCAAAAATGAACCAGGTAAAAATCCTGGATGATTCTCCATTTGCAAGAGCCCTGTTCGGAAAAATACGTTGGGCATGGATATGGTTGATCTTGCGAGTTTACCTGGGATGGGAATGGTTGCAAGCCGGTTGGGGAAAGTTGCATAACTCTGCATGGACTGGCTCCAAGGCGGGAGCGGCCATTACTGGTTTTGTGACCAATGCGTTGACGAAGGCAAGCGGCGAACACCCGGATGTTCAGGGTTGGTATGCCTGGTTTTTACAGCATGTAGTGCTTACCCATTCAGTGTTCTGGAGTTATCTGGTCTCCTGGGGAGAGGCGCTCGTGGGCGTCGCCCTTATCCTGGGGATTTTTACCGGTATCGCAGCTTTCTTCGGCAGCTTCATGAATCTAAGCTACTTGCTGGCAGGGACAGTAAGCATTAATCCACTCCTGTTCATCATCGCTACCTGGCTGGTCCTGGCATGGAAGACAGCAGGCTGGTGGGGATTGGATCGGTGGGTCCTGCCCGCTCTCGGCACACCATGGAGGCCAGGCTATATTTTCCACGAAGTTGACGAAGAGAACCGCGTGCCAACAATAAAGCAATTCCGTGGCGTAAAACCGTAAGTCATGCGAACCTGGCGCTACTGGTTCTTCTGGCTGCTGTTCGCAGCATTCATCTGGTTAGTCAGCAGAAACATTAACCAGGTCGAGCGCCTGACCGAGACACTGGCCCAGGGCAAATGGCAATGGCTGGCATTCGCTGCCTTCTTGCAGGTGATTTATTACCTCGTCTACACCGGGCTTTACCAATCTGCTTTCTCCACCGTGGAAGTCAACAGTCGCTTATTGGGTCTGCTCCCGGTAGTACTCGGTTCTTTATTCGTAAACGTGGTGACACCTGCGGGAGGCGCGAGCGGAGCTGCCCTCTTCGTGGATGACGCATCTCGCCGCGGCCAATCCGCGGCCCGTGCAGCTGCTGGCACTCTTCTGGCGTTGGTGGCGGATTTCAGCACGTTCACAGTAGTTTTGATCGTTGGCCTGGTTTTTTTGTTTCTGTACCACGATCTCAAGATATATGAAATCGTTGGTGCGGTTGTTCTTTTGCTACTTTCCACCGGGTTGGTGACGGTTTTGTCGCTTGGACTGTGGAGTCCAGATTTGCTGCACGATCTTTTGAAGTACGTGCAAGTATGGGCGGGGAAGTTGTTGGGTTGGTTAAGGCGCCCTTCTCCCCTCGCCGATGATTGGTTTGAAAAAACCGCCAGTGATTTTATTGCAGCCGGGACGGCCATCCGCTCTCACCCGGCGCGGCTAGGGCGCACTTTAGGGGTAGCTCTGGCAGCCCAGTTGATCGATCTCGCCAGTATCTACATTATTTTCCTTGCTTTTCGTTGGCCAGTTGGGTTCGGTGTGCTGGTTGCAGGATTTGCAGTCGGTGTGTTATTCTGGATCGTGTCCATTACGCCACAGGGTATCGGGGTCGTGGAAGGGATCATGGCCCTGACATATACTTCCTTGGGAGTTCCAGCTGCAACAGCGACTGCCGTTACAATGGCATTTCGCGGCTTGACCTTCTGGCTGCCTCTCGCGGTGGGGTTTTTCCTGTTAAGAAGAACGAAGACTTTCAATACAACCTTACCATCGCTGGCTAACAACTGGGGTGTACGGGTTGTCGCCCTCTTGACCGCTCTGATGGGTCTGGTGAATGTAATTTCGACAATTACGCCATCCCTGTCTGCCCGCGTTCAGATAATAGAAAAATATTCTCCTTTAGAGGTACGTCACGGCGGTCACCTGACCGCAGCATTAGCTGGTTTTGCCTTGCTGTTGCTGGCACGGAGCTTATGGCGGCGCAAACGGATTGCCTGGCTGCTCACTTTAGTCGTATTGGTCGTTTCCATTATCAGTCACCTGCTCAAAGGTCTTGACTATGAAGAAGCATTGCTTTCTGGGCTACTGGCGCTCTGGTTGTTTACCTTAAAACCTCATTTCAATGCTCGTTCAGATCCTCCCTCAGTGCGGCAAGGGTTGCTAACATTAACTGCTGCTCTCGGATTCACATTGATGTACGGGATGCTCGGCTTTTACTTGCTAGATCGACACTTCAAGGTGAACTTCGGATTGGAAGCCGCGTTGCGCCAAACATTGATCATGTTCACCCAGTTCTACGACCCCGGATTACAGCCCATCACTGGCTTCGGTCGCTATTTTGCTGGTTCCATTTATGGGGTTGGCGTTGCGACGATCGGTTATGCCTTGCTCATGCTGGTGCGCCCGGTACTCGTCCGACGTAAAGCTCAGCCCGAAGAACATGCTCATGCTCGGCTAATTATCGAGAGATATGGGCGCTCATCCCTGGCGCGTGCCGCGCTTTTTGATGACAAGGTGTATTTCTTCAGCCCTGGCGGGTCGGTGATCGCTTATGTTGTAAAAGGCAGGGTCGCCCTATCCTTGGGAGATCCTATTGGCCCGGCAGACGACTTTACGGCAACCCTTGCGAGCTTTAAATTGTTCTGTAATCAAAATGACTGGCAGCCTGCTTTTTACCAGACCCTACCAGATACCCTGGAGAGTTACTATTCAGCCGGATTCAGCTCGCTGAAAATCGGCGATGAGGCGATTGTCAACCTGGCCAGTTTTACCCTGGAAGGCCGGTCAAACAAAGGGCTACGATCAGCCTTTAACCGCTTGACAAAACTCGGGCACTACACCAAGGTTTATTCGCCTCCCTTGCCTGATGACCTGATGAATGAACTGCACCTCATTAGCAATGAGTGGCTGGCCACAATGCATGGCAGCGAGAAACGTTATTCATTGGGCTGGTTTGACGAAGATTACATCCGCAATAGCCCGGTAATCGTTGTACTGACCCCGGATGAGACCATCAGCGCCTTTGCCAATCTCGTTCCCGAGTACACACTCAACGAAGTAAGTGTGGATCTAATGCGCCACCGTAACAATGTAGTACCGGGGACGATGGATTATCTGTTTGTCGCCTTATTCGAGTGGGCCAGGGAGCGCGGCTACGCTACCTTCAACCTGGGGTTGAGCTCCCTTTCCGGGATCGGTGAACATAACGAAGATCCTGCAATCGAAAAAGGTCTCCATTTTATTTACGAGCACATCAACCAGTTCTATAACTTTAAAGGTTTGCACGCATTCAAAGAAAAATTTCATCCCGAATGGTCGCCGCGTTACCTGATCTATCCTGACGCGGCCAGCCTGCCGGCAGTAGCGGCCGCATTAATCCGGGCCGATTCGGGTGACCAATCCCTGATGGAATTATTGAAAGGTATCCGTCGCTGAATTTAGGCTTTCGTTTCCCGACTTTCAGCGCTCTCTGGTAGCCATAATATCTATGCTCCACACCCCTCTCTTCCGAATTTTTGGATAGGTTCTTAATGTAAACCAAGCTTTTTGAACACCTCGACTTTCAGAAAATCCAGAGCGATCAGGAATAAGATGACCGTTCCCAGCGTCCCTGCTACCGGTTTTAACGGGATGGGCGCCATCAGGATACCAGCAGTAGCCATAAAGCTGACCACAATGACATCCAGCAAAGAGCTCAGAAGCAGCCAGCTTCCTGGGCGGGAATGCCATAAATGATCACGCTCTCGGACCAGGTAGATCATCCCTTGCCCGCTATACACCAACATTACAAAGATCAGCGTTTGGAGTTGAGGTAGGGGTAGGCCGAGGACAGTTCGCGCATATCCGAAAATGGCAAAAGATAGCAGTAAGATGGGGAGAGCCATGCTCAGGGCGGTTAATACAAGCTGGCGAACCTGCCAGCGATTTGGCTGCAATGAAAACGCCACATGATCAGTAGCAATAGACATGGTGACGAAATCATTCGTGAACATCAACAGGATTATTAAGAGGGGCGTGGTGACGAAAGTCCCGCTAAGGATCAGGCCCAGGCTCAAGAAGAATGCGATCTCGATGGTCTTGATGATCTTATTGAGCGTATAGGTCACCATCCGCTGGTAAATGCGCCGGCTAGACTCTACCGCAGCGACGATGTTGGTGAGACCCGGGTGGGTCAGCACCAAGCTGGCAGCCGCTTTGGCGACGTCTGTCGCATTGGATACGGCGATCCCGACCTCTGCCTGCTTTAAAGCAGGTGCGTCGTTCACCCCATCACCGGTCATCCCAACTGTGTGTCCGGACTCCTGTAAGAACTTTACCAGGTTAAATTTGTGCTCAGGAAGCACTTCAGCGAATACATCGCAATCCAATGGTTGAGAGCCGTGGCCCGGATCAAGGGTTTCTTTTACACAGATTCGTTTGCCGATACCAACCTGAGCCGCAATCGCCTGGGCAGTAGGCAGTCCATCGCCAGTGATCATTAGAACGCGTATGCCAAGATTACGCAGCCGATCGATCGACGCTCCCGAATCCGCCCGGGGTGGATCTTGTAAGCTGATCAGCCCCACCATCTGATAGGCATGTTCATCTCCTACGGCGATCGCTAAAACTCGGAGACCCTGGCTCGCCAATTCTTCCACATCCCGGTCGATCGCGGCGGTATTGTCAGGAGTCAGGGAAGTGATCGCGTGGGGAGCGCCTTTGGTCACATGGAGTAATTGGTTTCCCTGCTCTACCACGGCCTCCGAACGTTTGGAGGCAGGATCAAAAGGGATAAAATTGCGCCGTGCGGGTAGCATGGTCAGGATATCTCGGTCACGGGCCGCTTCGAGAATGGCCAGATCAATCGGATCTTGGGTCGCGTCGTCACAGGCTATTGCGGCATACCGCAGCACGTCGGTTCCCGTATAAGGTGAATATGGATGTAAAGCCGAAACGGACAGCCGGTTTTCAGTGATAGTGCCGGTCTTGTCGGTGCACAAGGCATCCATCCCTGCCGCTTCTTCGATGGCTGCCAGGTGAGTGACAAGAACCCCTTGCCGGGCAAGCTCTTGCGCGCCCAGTGCCGTAGCCAGGGTGAAAGTGGCTGGCAGAGCCACCGGCACAGATGCCACCAATAAGATCAAAGCAAATGGCGAGATATCGTTCAGAGGGACTTTCGCCCAAAACGCATAACCCAAGACGGCTCCCACAAGCAAGGTATCCAGGATGACCAGGCTCCTGACGATTGCAAAGATCACCCTCTCCAAATGGCCTTTGGTTTTCGCCATCCGCACCAGCTCGGCAGTTTTGCCAAAATAAGTGTGCGCGCCTGTCGCGGTCGCTTCGCCTGTCGCCTCGCCGTGCTTAACCATTCCCCCGGCGTAAGCTGTTTGCCCGGGCTGCGCGTCGATTGGCAGCGACTCCCCGGTTAGAACCGATTGGTCTAGCAAGACCCGGCCGCTGGTAAGACATACATCCGCTGGTACCAGATCACCTAATTGTAAATGTACAATGTCTCCCAGTACAATGTCTCGCGCCGGTAGTGTCTGCCAGACACCATCCCTCAGCACCCTAGCATATAGCGTGAGACGCTGGCGGAGTAAGGCCAGGGCATCGTGCGAATGATTTTCCTCGATCGTGCTGAGCAAAGCGTTAAACACGAGCAGCAACGCAATGATCCCAGCTTCAATATATTTTCCCAGGAGCACTTCCAGTAAAATACTGGCTTCCAGCATCCAGGGCACCGGCCCCCACATTTTCAATGCAAACACCAACCAGGGGCGCCTGCGCTCCTCTTGGATGGCGTTCGGGCCATATTCCTGGAGGCGAGCCCGAGCTTCAGCGGTGCTCAAACCGGATAAGGTCTCGACCATTTGGTTCAATCCAGGCTTATGCCTGCAAATGTGCTTCCAAGAACCACAGTGCCTTGTCCAACCCGCGCGACACTTCGATAAACAAATCTGACGTGTCCATGTCACCTAATCGTTGAGCAGTGTCGATGGCAGCCCGTGTGGTAGCGGCAAGGCTGGCGTATCGCTTCGCCAATGCATCAATGACCGGCATGCTATCCGCAACCTCAGGCGGATACTCGATCAAGCGGGACGCGCTGGATGCCATCCTTACCGTACCCATTGCTGCCCCACCCATGGCGGTAACTCGTTCAGCGATCAAATCGACAAAGTCTTCCAATGTGTCCGCCAGTTTGTCAAAAAGTTCGTGAAGTTGATAGAATTGAGCGCCCTTGACGTTCCAATGGGCTTGTTTGGTTTGACCGTAGAGGTCAAAAGTATCCGCGAGTTGTTGATTGAGTAGCGCAATCATCTTCTCTCGCGTCTCCAAGGGGAGATCAATCCGGGTCGTAAACATTTTGGTGGTTAACATAGTAAACTCCTTTCGTTTCTTTACCTCTCTGTTATGTAGCGGCCTGCATAGCAGGCGTTTGACTTTCTCTGGAAGCATCCTACCATTCCAGATCTGACCAAGTCTTTATAAAAGCATAAGGGTGACCTTCTTGGCTCTGTAACTATCCTATCACTCAAGCTGGAGCAAATCTTTATCAAAGCATAAAGGCGATATTATCGAAATCTTATCCTGATAAAACACGGTTCAATGCGAAGATTGCAGGAAGAGTCGAAATGACCAACCGTCAGGGCACTTGGCAAAGATTTTTATCCCGTGTATACTTTCGTCAGTATCCACATGATGGTTTTTCCTGATAATCTGAGTTGGGAAAGGGTGGGTTCCATGTCCAAATATATCTTGCTGGTAGACGACGACGCGTTGATGCGGCGCAGCCTGGCTCTTATCCTTGAGCAGGCTGGTTACCGCTCCAGCACTGCCGCCAACGCCGAAGACGCCCTGGCATCGGCCCGGCGCGATCGCCCTGATCTGGTTCTGTTAGATATCGGCTTGCCTGGGATGGATGGCCTAGACGCGCTGCGCCACTTCAAGGATCAGTTAGATGTCCCGGTGATTTTTCTTACCGCCCGCCGGCGCAACCTGGATCAGATCCTGGGGCTGGAACTTGGCGCTGACGATTACATCACGAAACCCTTTGAGGCCGACGTACTTCTGGCGCATGTCAAAGCTGTTCTCCGCAGGATAGGCGCCCCACCGGCTGTACCTGAGCAAATAGCCCTCGTGACCGTAGGCGATATACAAATCGATCCTTATGCCCATACAGCAACTGTGGGTGGCAGGCCGGTTGAACTCACTCCCCGCGAATTTGATCTCTTGCACACATTTGCCCTGGAACCTAATCGTGTCATCTCCGTAGATGAATTATTGGATCGCGTGTGGGGAGCGGAGTTCATCGGGCAACCACAAGTGGTTTACGTTCACATCCGCTGGCTGCGGGAAAAGATCGAGATGGATCCAAGCCACCCCCAACGGATACTTTCTGTGCATGGTGTGGGCTATAAATTGAATCCTAAGGAAGCTTGATGCTCCGGACCCTGCGGAATCGCCTGATACTCAGCCATGTTCTCCCGCTCCTGATCATTATCCCTTTAATGGGTGTGGCGATCATATATGCCTTGGAGACCCAGGTCTTATTACCCAGCCTATCCAAAGAGTTGGCAGGGGAGGCAGGCCTTTTGGCAGAGATTGCCAGCAAACAGCCGGAGATTTGGGAAGACCCTGCTTTCGCCCAGGATATACTGACCCAGGCAAGGCCGTACCTGGCTGCACGCGTGATGTGGTTAGCTCCAGATGGTCGCCTGTTAGCTTCCAGTGATCCCTCCGATGCCGACCGCCTGGGACAATTGCTCGAAATCCCCGATTTCACAGATGCCCGGCTTGGCGAAGTTAACTCGCGTACCAATTTCAGCCAGCGCTTGCGAGGCGAGATCGTGGATGTTTATGCCCCTGTAATTGCAACGGAAAACCAGCTTGTCGGTATTGTGCGCTTGTCTTATCGCTTTGCCACAGTCTATGAGGATTTCTTGCAGTTACGGTATTTAATCACAGCGATCCTGATTGTCAGCTTGCTGGCGGGCGTGCTGCTGGGCTCTACCCTGGCATTAAATATCAACTCGCCGCTCCAAAAAGTGATCGACGCGGTTTACGATCTGGCGCGCGGCTCCCGCAAAGCAGCCCTAACCGAACAGGGACCGCAGGAAGTCAGGCTGTTGCAGCGTTCGGTTAACCATCTTATCGAACGTCTTCACAGCCTGGAAGAGGCTCGCCGGCGATTGCTGGCAAACCTGGTGCACGAGATTGGACGTCCATTGGGGGCTTTGCATGCTGCCGTGCAGGCTTTGTTGCTCACCCCGCAACCAGACCACCAAGTGTTAGAAGAGATGCTGGCTGGGATGAACGATGAGACCAGCCGCCTGCAACGCTTGTTAGATGAGCTGGCGCACCTGCACGATCTGGTGTTGGGAACCCTGGAATTGGAGCGCCAGCCTGTGGCCCTGGCTGAATGGCTGCTTGGCGTCTTGCGCCCCTGGGAGGCGGCGGCCCACGAAAAGCGTTTGCATTGGGAGATCTCGCTCCCTTCCAGCCTGCCAAGCGTGGATGTGGATCCGCTGCGCCTGGCCCAGGTTGTGGGCAACCTGCTCAGTAACGCCATCAAGTACACACCTGCGGGCGGGACAGTTTCAGTGGCAGCCGGGATCACAGAAGGCAAAATCTGGATCACAGTTAGCGACACAGGGCCAGGAATTTCCAGCGAAGAACTGGATAAGATTTTTACCCCCTTCTACCGCTCTCCTCATGAGAGGCGCATTGCCCAGGGTATGGGCCTGGGTTTGAGCATTGCCCGTGATCTGGTCGATGCCCACGAAGGCCGGCTGGAAGTCCAAAGCCAACCAGGCCTGGGAAGCCAGTTTACCATCTGGCTGCCCCATACAACCCCAACCTCCCCCCCGTAACCTAAAAACGCCAATCCAACCCGATACCCGCTGTGGCCTTCTGATGCCGCTGTGAGCAATTCATGGCGGTAAATCATTTCTAAAGAAGACATTTAGATTCTCGTTGAAAACCGGAGCACTTTGCGGATGGATATTTAATCTCTCCATAAGGTCTTGATAAGCATTTCATAGAGACTTAAGGGAGGATTACCGCTAGGATAACGGTAATGCTTGATTATCCTGGCAACAATGTTTTTTTCATGCCTGGCACCTATTGGTCATTATTCCTACTTTTCGCCCTCTTCGTGATGGTGACATCAATGGGTGTGTTTGTATTTCTCAGGCAGAAACAAGAAAATCGGGCAGGTTACATGGATAGCAGCGCCTGGTTCATAATCATCCTTCTCATTGTAGCGATTTTGAGCATCGGCATATTCATCGCTTTTATTTTCCTGCGCGGTATCGTTATTTGAAGAACAAGGATTGCAGGTGCGGTCAGGCAGAATGCTGCCAGTAAAGATCTTACCCTGTAACTTAATGATTTCTTAGG
>Ga0209751_10002348_pt1 | contig 19025 bp, 34 predicted proteins | sample RifCSP13_1_FD_184019 | JGI IMG/M metagenome (GOLD analysis project Ga0209751, IMG submission 184019) | Soil microbial communities from Rifle, Colorado - Rifle CSP2_sed 13_1 (SPAdes) (version 2) | ecosystem: Environmental > Terrestrial > Deep subsurface > Rock core/Sediment | place: Rifle... | reverse complement strand
CTGGAAGCGGCCTTTGCCGCGCTCGAGGTAGCGCTCGACGTAGACGAGTTGGGCCACTTGATCGAGCTCGGCGAGTTGCTCCCGCGTCAGGCCGACCGAGGCAGCTGCGCCCTTCGTGAACTGGATCAGCCCCACGGCACCGGATGCCGGGTTTCGGATCGCCGGGTCGAAAGTGCCACCGGTTTCGAAGCTCATCACGGCTAGCCAGTAGTCGGCGTTTCCGCCGATGCGCTCGGTCATTTCGAGCACCGATCGGCGGAAGGCATCGGAGGTGGCCTCGATGCCACGCACGGCCAGCACGGACGCCATCTAGTAGCCCCTCGCCACGAGCTCCGAATACGTCGCCTGCATGACGGGAGCGCCCGGAGCCACGCGACGCACGCCACCGTCTCGGGTCGGCGTGACGAGTCGCGCATAGACCTCGTCGCCCGCGGCCGAGCAGGCGTCACGCATGAGCTTGTCCGGGCAATGCACGTAGTCGTCGACCCACCACGAAAGGCGCACAGGGCCCGGGTCCTCGGATACCTGATAGAGCGCACAGAGCACCTTCTGGGCGTGGGGCGAGCCCATGGCGGCGTCGAAGAGCAGCTGACGCATGGGGAGCCGATGGCGCTCGAAAAGAGCGAGCTCGATGAGGTGCATGTCCTCGAGCAGCGCGCGCGAAGCGGGGTTGAAACGCGCGTGGTCGTAGAGGCGCACGATCTGGTCGTGCGCGCAGGCGTCGCCCTGAGCGCCTGCGAAGTAGAGCTGTGCCGCGGCAGTGATGCGGTCGTCTCGAGGCACGACCGATCGGTGGCCGATGGCGCTCGCCACCGCAGGCACGTCGGCGAAGACACCCATGCCGGCGTCGACGACACCGAAGCGCTTGGCGAAGCGCTGAGCCCACTGGTTCCACCAGGATTTCGCCTGATCGGCGAGGCGGCTCGACGCGTTGGCCTGGAGCTCGATGCGCTCGCCCGCCACGTTGACGTCAGCGCGCAAGATCCAGCGGTCGACTTGCCGCCGAGGCCGGTAGAGCTGGAGCGCAGGCGCCGGCACGAGCCCTCACAGCCCGGTCGGCGGCACGGGCTTACTCAGTGGCAGCCAGCTCGCCGGCAGCGTGATGACGAGGCCCGGAGCCCAATTCTGATAGTTGCTCACGCCACCGGTCGTCACCATGGGGCCCAGCTGCGGGTTGAGGGGCTGGAGCTCGGGATAGCGGGCGCCGTTGCCGGTGTAGTACTTGGCGAGCCCGTAGGGCCGATCGCCGAAGCGCACCGTGAACAGCATGGTGCCCATGGCGGGGGGCTCGATCTCCGGCGGCGCTCCGGGAGGCGGCGTCAGACCAGGAATGATGTTGGTCCAGGTGGCGGGATTGAAGGGGTCGACGCCCGGCGGGATGAGGCCCGGCGGGATCTGGAAACCACCGGGCGTGCCCGGCGGGGGAGGCGGGGGACCGCCGGGAGGCGGTGGCGGAGGACCACCGGGAGGCGGGGGAGGCGGTCCGCCTGGTGGCGGCATGCCGGGGACGCCGGGCATGGTCGGCAGGCCCGCCACCGAGCCCCAGGTGAGGGGATTGCCGGGGTCGAAGCCCGGCGGGGGATTCTGATCGCCACCGCGCCGAGCGGCCTCACCGCGCAAGCACGCGCCCGTCTGCTCGTAGCCGTTCGCCTCGGCGATCATGGCAGCAGCGACGAGGGTCGACGCGGGCAGGTAGGGATTGCTCAACATCTCTTGGGTGATGGCGCGTTGCGGCGCCGGCAAGTCGGCGTCGAAGACGCACGGCGCGCCCGTGGTCCCCGGCGGGAAGGGTTGCCCGGGGGCTCGGCCACCGGGCGGCGTCGTGCCAGGGAAGGGCTGTCGTCCGGTGGGCAACCCCGTGGTCGCCTTTTTGGGGCGCTGGGCGAAAGCGAACAGCAAGGCGGTTGCGATGGCGTACGGGAGGATGGATCCAGCCATGGTGTGTGTGTGTCCTTATGCGAGCGGGCCCGAGAACGGGGGCATTCCCGGAAGCATCGGCCAGAGTTGGCTGGCGCCGATGAGCCGGGCATAGCCGCGTTCTGGCGGTGGCGAGCCTTCGGGAAGGTAGACCACCGGCTGTGGCTGCACGGTAGGCAGGTGCATGTTGACGGGGACCCAGATGTCGGAGCCCTGGCCGTGGAGACCCTGAAACGCCCAGTACGCGCCCCACTCGTCGGCGCCCATGATGGGCTTGTCGCCCATGGCGACGATGAGCACGCTCGGTACATCGGTGGGCGTCGCGGTCTTGCCGAGGAGACCGGCCAGGATCATCTCGGCGATCGGCCGCTTGTAGTAGAGGCGCCCCCCGGCGACGTCGAACAGCTGGCGCTCGGCCGCAGGAATTTCGGAGGTCTTGTATCCGCGCTTGGGGGCGCTCAGGAGCGCGAAGAACGCAAGGGCCATGGCGAGCGTCAACATCTCATCACCTCATTGCCTCATGCCGAGGGCGGCGGAAGGGTCCTCGATGCTGCCGTCGGGCAGCTCCACGACGACGTGCCACATGTCGGCGGTCGGGCGGAGCTCCTCGAGCTGAAGCATCGCGCGCGCCGCGATGCCGTCGAGCTGGTAGGTTGCGGCGACGTCGCAAGCCAGATCCTCGCAATCGCCCTTGCCACGGAGGAAGAGGGCGGCCGTCGAGGCCCAGACCTCGGAGCCCGGCGGTTCTGGATGGTATTGGACGCTAGCAGCATGGGATAGCAGCGGCGGAAACGACCAACGCATGCGCGTCCACACGTCAATCGCGGTGAGGGCGTCGAGGAGCGCCACGTACGCCAGCTCACGCTCGGGGACACCGAGCGTGACGCGCTCGATGCCCTCCGGCGTGGGGTCCTCGACGATGACGTGTCCACACTCCTCGGGATACGTCCCGGCGATGCGCTCCCAGGTTCGGCGAAGAATCCTGCGAGGCACCGGTCCGGCAGTGATCTCGAAGATGATGGGGATCACGCACTACTGCGCTCAGAGGCCCGGCGGAACGGGCTTGCCGATGACGGTCGTGGTGAAGCGTGCCGGGGCGCCCGAGATGTTGGTGACGCCCACGGAGAAGTCCATGCCGACGTCCATGATCACGCTCTTGAACTGCGCGGCCGTGGAGTCCTGCACGAAGATCGCGGCCGAGATGGGCCCCGTGGTCGCCAGCACCGGCTCGACGCCCGCGAAGATGCCGGTGATCAGGAACGCGGCGGCCATCGCCTCGGAAAGCACGAGCTTCTCGGGGATGTGGCGCTTCTGGGGCGTCACGGTGATCGTCGCCGTGGCGCCAGCCGCGATGAGCGGCGCGGCTCCAGAGTCGACGCCGTAGATGGTGACGAGCGCGTCGGCGTGCCTCTGAGCCGCGCAGACGACACAGCCGGCGGCCTGCATCTGTGCAGACTCGTCGAGCGGCGGCATGAGCGGCCACTGGCCGAGGGGATGCCGGAGATAGGGCGCGATGCGCGCCACGGCGTCGGGGTTGATGCGGGGCGGGGGGCAATGGTTGGGGGCCATGCCGAAGTAGCTCTGTGGCGCGGGTGACCACACGCCGGTCCCACGCGAAGCACCGAAGTAGCCACCGGGCGCGGCCATGTAGCCCCCACCCGAGCCTTGCGGTGGGTACAGATACGGGTTGAACATGGTTTCTCTTTTCTTTCGCTGCGGTGGTTTGCCCGGATGTGTTGCTTCACGCGCGGCCTAGGCCGCGTTGATCTTCGTCAGGCGGTCGCCTCGGCGGCGCCTTCCTGGCCCATCTCGAAACCCTTGCTCGAGGCAAAGGTGGCGAGTGCGCCCGTACCGAGCGCTTCGATCGCGTCTTCCTGGTTGCCGGCCCAGCCCATCAGGGCAGCGACGGTCAGACCCGCGCCGACCACGAGGGAGGCATCGAGCCCCAGGATCTCGGCCTTGTCGGGATAGCGGCCGTGCCAGTAGGCCATGGCGAAGGCGCCGCCCATGGTGAAGGCCGTACGCGTCGCTCGAGCGATTGCCCCCTTGTTCTCCTCGCGGAACTTTTGCAGGCGGCGCTCGGCGGATTCTGCTCGCTTGACGAGCTGTCGCTCCGAAGTGTTTGCCATCGTCGATCCTTTCGTCCGCCCACTGGCGTCGATCTGGGAAGTATCCTAGCTCAGAACCCAGCGTCAATGTACATCGGCGATTCCAGGAATAGAAAAGGGCCACGTGGACTAGCCACGTGGCCCTGCGATGCGTTGCGCTTTGTAAGTTCAGGCGTCCGGGCCAAGGAGCGGGCAGACGGCAAAGGCCGGCGCCCTCACAGCCGCGGGTGATGCGATGCGACGTGCGTGGATGAGATACTCGTCCTCGTCGTCGACCATTGCGACAATGACCTCCCAGGCCGATTCACAGACGCCACCCGGGCCCCAAACCGCCACCATGTGCGCCAGCGGGGTGAGCGTATCGGTGGCCCAGATGCACACATGATCGCCGGGCTTGCAGGCCGAGGGCTTGGTGTGCTCGCTAGGCTCGGTGAGCTGGACGATGAAAAATGCTTGTTTGGTGGATGGATCGAACTGCTGAGCGAGCAGGAAGCCCTGGATGCGGCCGAGCTCGTCTCCCTTGTCGATGGCTCCGAAGACCGGCAGCCGCGGGTTGATGATGACGAATGGTGCATCGGCTGGCGGCGGCTCCGCGACGGGCGCAGCGGCAGCCTGCGCCTGGGTCAAGCGTGCTTGCGCCGCGGCGATCTGCTCGGGCGTGACGCCAGCGCGGGCGGCCTCGATGACGAGGCGCGCCTGCTCGGGGGTGAGAGTTTGAGCGCCATCGGCGCCGTGGTTCTGTGTCTGCGGTTCGGTGGTCATGATGATGGCCCTTTCAGTTGTCGTAGCTCCGCCTCGATCTGGTCGGCGGCTAGGGTATAGGCGGCTCCGAGGTTGTCGTCACCTCTGGCATGCGCGCGCGATAGACCGCGCAGGCGTTGAAGGATCTTCCGGAGCAGCGCGGTTGCGTCGATGGCCTGGAGTCTATTGGCGCAGGCGAGGCACATCACGGGCTGAGCGTCACAGCCCCCGGAGCATGGCAATGGGGGCGGCAACACGTAGATGGTGACGGTGTGGCGCATGCACGTGGCGCACACGCGGCGACGGACGAGCCCCTCGGCTCGAGGGACGTAAATGGTGGTGGTCTTGCGGCAGCTCAGCCGGCACACGGAGCAGCGCATGGTGTTTCAGGCTCCCACCGTGGGGGCCATCGCGCCCTCGATGACCATGCGCTCGTGGATCCACTTATCCACGTCGGCCGAGCTGGAACAGACCGCGAGACCGCAAACTCGCCGGAGGTTATCGTCATCGAGGCGGAAGAGACTCGCGAAGGGCGCATTTCCGCCCATGTTCCAGAAGTCGAAAGCAATCCGCAGCATGACCATTTCGCCACCCGAGAGCGGCGAAGAATTGCGATCGATGTAGTCCAGTGCGAGGTCGGTGGGTCCAGCGATCGGGTTCCACAGATAACGCAGCTGCCTCGGCAAGAGCCAAGCGATGGCTTGGGCGCGCTGTCGCTCGTCGCGGAACATCATCGGCCCCCTTTCTTGGCCTTGCGCTTGCTCGCCTTGCGCTTGGGCTTGCTCGCCTTGCGCTTGCTCGGCTTGGGCGCGCGCCATGCCCTCTGCGTCCAGCCGCGCTCACCCATGGCGACTTGGATCCCGAACGTCACGCCCTGGCGGAATGCGGGGGGCGCCGGCATGTCCTCGATGGCCCCCAAGTAGTTCGTCAGCGCCTTGTCGGTCGGCCGCTTGCGGGCGCGCGTCTTACCGCCGCGGGCGTCCACCTTGCCCTGGCGCTCGGCAAGAAGCGCTTCCCATGCCTCGAGCTGCTCGTCCTTCGGAAGCCTCACGATCGAGACGAAATCCTTGTAGGTGATCCCCTGGCTGAAGTTACAGCCGAAGTGCATGAACAGATCCCAGAGGGTCGGATGGGCCTTGGTGGCGATGCGCACCAAATTGCTGACGTATGGGTAGCTGAGGCCCACGTCCGCCGCGAGCTCGCGCACGGTGCGCTCGGGGCGCGCGCGCTTCATGCGGTCCAGCGTCTTGGCGATCTCGTAGGGTTTGAGGTTTCGGCGCTGGAGGTTCTCGAGCAGGTTGAGGTTGAGGGCGCCGTAGTCGTCGACGTCGGCGACGCAGAACTCCAGCTCACGGTCGGGGCCGAAGACGCTGAGCGCGGCACGCGCGCGGCGGAAGCCCCACACGAGATGAAACCCGCCCTCTGCCGCGGTCGGCATCGGCCGGACGCCACAGGGCTGGAGAAGCCCTTGGCTCTGGATCGAATAGCGCAGCTCGTCGTCCGAGAGCTCGTGCGCGGGGCCATCGGTCGCGCCCTCTTTCGGCGCGCCGCTACCCATGGCCTCGAGGTCTCGGCTGTTCCAAGCGTCCTCGATGACGACGTCACCGAGGCGCAGCGTCACCCTGCGGTAGTCGCCGGGGGTCGCCTTGCCGTTTTTCTTGCTCTTCTTCGCTGCTTCCGTCTGCGTGTGCATGGTTCTCCTTTTGGTGGATGATCTCCCACCGTAGTTTTGCTTGATGCGGTGCGACGTCGACACGGGGCCGGTTCTCGCGGCTCCAACCATGCTCCCGCTTGACGGCCGCGACCACGGCCCAGCCGGCGCCGCGCAGCGAAGCGCCACTCTCCTCCGCCAGCGTATAGGTGACGAGTCGCAAGTAGCCCATGGCACGCGTGGCGCGCCAGCATGCGGCATAGAGAAACGAGCAGGCGTTCTTGGTGCCGTCAGTGCACAGTCGCCGCACCTCGGCCGTCCAGCCATCTTGGAGCGCGCGGGCGCTGGGACGGCCGACGATCGCCACACCGATGACGTGGCCATCGAGCGCGCAGCCGATGGCGAACAGGTGGCCCGCGATGCGGCCCATCTTGTGACGGTGGCGATGGTGCTGGTCGACGAAGGACACGGCTTCGTCGCGCGGCATCGGGATGGCGATGAGACGACTCACAGTCACTCGCGCCGAGGCGGCCATTGAGGGCGGTGGAATATCAATTCACGCGTGTCGTCTTGCGGATCCCAAAGGCGACCGTTGTAGCTCACGCGCGCCACCGGCTTGCCCGCGGCGTCGGTGACGAGGCCCACGTCCCGATGGTCGTACCAGTCGCTTGCGCCGAGCCCATTGACGGCGGTGTAGTCGAGCACCGCGGCCGAAGCTTCTGGCAAGGTGGATACCTGAATGCGCTCGTCTTTCGAGAGGCGAACGGTGAGAGTGCCCTTCGGCGCGCGCTTCGTTTTTCGCTTGGCCATCAGATGATTCCCGGTTGTTCGAGTAGATCGAGGTCACCCCAGCGCAGCACGTCGAGGCGGAAGCGACCGCGGAGGTTGCGCGGCACGGTCCACTGCGCGCGGCACAAGTCGACGTCGTCGACGTCAGCGACGACGACGAGCGTCTCACCGGGGTCGACGCCGGGTGATTGCACGCGCACGACTTCGTCGAGGTCTGCTGACAGATCGATGATGACGTCTTGGCCCGTGGGCTCGGTGAGCTTCGGCAGCAAGCCGACGAGACAGAATGGTGATCGGGAGCCGCAGATGTTGGTGGCGCAAAGGTGGAGCTTCATCGATAGCCTTGGTTCGAGCCCAAAACAGGCACGGAGCAGTCCGACGGCACTCGGACACTCGAACACTGTAGTCATCTATTCCGGGAACGCCAGAATAATCGACGGCCGTGCTAGCCTGCGGGCATGAGCGAAACCGAAACGACGGAGCCGAAGGCAGCGCCCCCGGGCGTGACGACGTCGCTACCGCCACCGAGCTTGGTGACCGCCACCGGCGAACACCCAGCCCTCGTGCTGCCGCCCGAGTCACTCGGGCGGTTCGTGGCGGGGCTTGCTGTCGATGGCATGGCGATCGTCTGCATCACGGTGCTCATTCTGGCGGGCAAGGTCACGGCCAGCGAGGGTTTACCGTGGCTCGCGGTCCTCGTCGGAGTGAGAACGACGCAGGTACGACGCGGACGATTGCCGATCGCGGGGGCAGGGGTCGTGCTCGGTATTCTGGGAATCACCAAGGGGGCGTGATGCCGCTGCCCGTGCTGCCGTTGATCGTGATGGGCGTGGTCGTTGCCGCTGCGGCCGGTGGCGGAAAGAAGAAGCCGAGGATTCCGCTCACGAAGCTCAAGCGGCCACTCGTCACGGTTGCGGAGCCTTTGACGATGGCGGGGAGCGCCGTGTTCGCGGCGGCGATCTGCAACAACGGGCCCGAGAGCGCTCGCAACCAAGTCGAGCGTCTGGCCTCGCTATTGGCGCAGTCGGAACGGGGGCCGAGGTTGCCGCTGTCGCCGGAGAACATCGCAGAGTATGAGCGAGAAGAAGCTTGGCGCAGGTACGAGATTTCGCGCGTGGCGTGGAGCTGTCTTGCCGATGGCCTACAGAAAGACGGCTCATTTCACGTCACCGACAGCAGCGGCAATAATTTCCACTGGTCATACGAGACTGGGATCCCCGCTTTCGTGGCGTGGCAAGTGGAAGAACGCCAACTCCATCCCGCCCTTGGCGAAACGGCCACGCCTACATTCCGCGAGTTTGCCCGGAGCCTCGCGTCCCAACCACGTTGGGGCAGACCGCTACAGTATGACTACCGGTCGATCGAGCAGTCTTGGATAATGGGGGGGCGGCATTGGCTCGAGCAACAGGCGCGCTCGGCGCTCGACGTCCAGCTCGTCGATGCCGCGAGCGACGAGGAGCTCCCGGGAATCGTCGCTGCCATCCTATTCGACCGCCGTATCCCCGAATGGCTGGCCGGACCCGTGCCGAAGCCTGAAGTGGATTGGGCCGAAGCGTTCGCCATGCTGGCCGGATGGGGCGCGGCGGCTGCGGCCGTCGCCACCGCGGGAGCTGCCGGGGGGCTGTTGGCGGCCGGCTATGCTGCGTATGATGCCTATCGCCAAGCCTGAAAGGACCAACGCCATGTCATGCTGTGACTCCTGTGCCCGCGCCGAAGTCCACGGAACGAGCGCGCCGTGCCGCCCCCCGTGCCCTGGGGGCCCGATGCGGCTCGAGGCGCCGCTACCGTATTTCACGGGGTTTCCCAAGTACCCCTATGTCACGCACAGCCCCAGCATGTTCGGGTGGCAACCGCCACCGTATGGGCCGGCGTTTGGGGCCGTGAGCCCCAGGCAAAAACAACAGGCGCACATGGTGGCCGAGGCGCTCGGGATCGCCGTCGCGGCGCCGATCATGTGGTGGGCGTCGAACCACACCCAAGACGTACGCGCTCGGCGTGCGCTCCGTGCGCTTGCCATCGCGCAAGCGGTGACGGACGCAGCGTTTCTCGGGTGGAACGCGTGGGACATGTACCAGGAGAGGCCAGCATGAGTGATCTACAACGAGTAGGACCGTTCCACAGCGCCAGGATCCGGCCGGACAACGGCAGCACGATGTACCTCGGCAACGATGGTGGGTTCGGGGTGGTCGTCGAGCTCGCCAATGGCGTCTATCAGATCGACACGACTGTGCCCTATGGGCCTGGGGATACGTTCTTTGTGACGTCTGAGTCGAGCGACGTCGCCCCGGTCGTGGAACGCGTCAACGCGACGCGGATCGTCGTCAGACTGTTCGCGAACGATGGATCGCTCGTCGGGAGCACCTTCGCCATCGTCTGGTATCGGCTATTGCTGGGATAGCTTCGCGGCGTAGCGGCAAAAAGAAGCGTACCAACATCGGATCATCCACTCCCGTGGATCAAGATTCTCGGGAGCCCCGAACAGCACCACGGTCAGAAGCGGCATCGAGCGTGGCGCTGGCCAAGCGTCGTCGTTCGCGGGCGGTAGGGCAGGGAGCCGTAGCCGGGAGGTCGGAGCGACGCGGAGCACGACGGGCCAGCGATGCCCGGCCCAGTGCAGGCTGCACATGATCGGCCGCTGGAGCTTCATCCCACGTCGTCATGCCAACCGCGATGGTGACGGTGGCGGCGCGCCAGAGTGACGACGACTTGCTCGCCCGGCATTGAATGGATCTGGTGAGTGTGGAGCAACTCGAGATAGCCATCGCACGGGCAGCCGATGCGACCACAGATCCCGAGCTCGCCCTGTAGGTTGTGCATACCGCGACTGTGCCCACAGTCGCCGCACTGCTCGCCGTCGGTGCGACCGAGGACCTTCACCGTGGTGGGCCCGCGACACGCAGAGTAATCGAAATGCGTCCGCGCCCCATCAGAGGCGAGAGCAGCGGGTTGGGGATGATGCGCTCGATCGTGTGGCGGTAACGGCGCGTCGGGCCCGCCAAGAGCGTCACGTCACCGCTCTCGAGCACACAGCGTGTGATGGGCTGGCGCTCATCGGCGCGCACCGCCCATGACGCAGCGTCACCCAGTGAGATGGTGACGATCGGGAGCGTCGTGTCGCGCTCGGCCGCGTCGACGTGCCAGCCGAGGGCAGCGCCGGGGTCGTACCAGTTGACGATCGCCGAGTCCCACGGATAGCGGCCGGCGACATCGTCGGCGATGGCCGACCAGAGCAGCGGCAGCTGCGGCCAGGGTCGGCCACGGATGTCGCGCTCGTCGTAGCGATAGACACCGTCGCCGACCCAGCCAAGGCGCCCGGCGGCCGAGACTTTCACGCGCATGGCTAGCCCGCCGGGCGTGCGTGGTCGCACGAGGGGGGCGCGCCGACACACGTCGCGGACTTGGGCAGCGAGCGCCCGCTGGACATCAACAGGCAGGCGCCTGACGACGGTATCAGCCGCGGTCGGCATCGGTTGGCACGGCTTTCGGGATGCCATCGGAGATCCATTCGCCCAAGAGCTCGGCCTCGAACATCTGCGGCGAGTCGGTCGCGTTCTGGACGACGATCTGCATGGCCACGCCACCCGGAACGAACACGCCAAGCCCGACATCATGGTAATGCGCCAGCGGCGCGGCGCCACCGCCAGCGCCACGCGCATCGACGATCGCGGCGTTGCCCACGCTCAGCACGAGCAGGTCGAAGTGAGCAGCGATCTCAGGCCGAACAGCGAGCTTGTGAACGTTGCAGGCCCGCGGAGCCTCCCACGTGAACGTCCGTTGTTCGGCGGGTTGAACGGGTCCGATGGTGCGAAGAAGCGATGTGAGCATGGGGATCCTTTTGGAGACTCGCGTCGTGGTTTGGCCCGTCCCAAGTTTTTCATGGGCGCCACGACGCGGGTTCAGGGTGTAGCAGAAAAGTACGACTTGGCGCGCGACCAAATCGGCAGACGACTCTCGATGTCGTCGTCATCGTCGATGCGCCGCAGGCACTCGATGGCCTCGAAGAGCTTGGCCATCGGAGCCGAGTCCCAGATCGTGAACGCGTCGCGCTCATTGGCCTCGGCCTCGATGTCGAGGTCAGCCACCAAGCGGGCGAGCTCGGCGAGTAGCGCGGCGCGTACGTGGCGCTCGAACGCCAACTCGCCAGCGTCGAGCACGCATGCCAGTTGGCGCGCCAGCACGGTGCGCGCGGCGAAAGCCCCGCAGAGCAACTCGGCGCAGCGGTTCACGTGACGTGCTGGGGTTCGATATCGACCACGAGGAAGTCCAGGGGAGTCTCGTAGCGGACGACGGTGTCGATGCGTCCGTACGCGTCGAGGAGCACCGCCCGCGCCATGGCGCCATCGTCGGGGGCGCCTTGTAGTAGGTGCAATCGCGTTACACGCTCGAGCGTGTCCTCTGAACATGGTTGGCAGTGCAGGATGTCGGTCAGATAGTGGTCGGGTTCAAACATGTGTAGGTTCTCCTATTTCTCCGCGCGAGCGCGGGGTTGTTGTTTGTGGCGTCGCCGATGAGCGTCGGGGGGCCAGCGTTGCCAGTCCGCTCGCTCCCACAGGACGATCACGTGCCCCGGTGGGAAGTTCGACAGCACCATGTGGCGCGCGTCCCATCCCTCGGCGTCGGGGACATGGCCCAGCGACTCCTGTGTGATGCGGTACCGTCTCATGCGCTATTCCCGGAAGCCCAATGCCAGTTGACGCCGGGCTAGGCCGTCATGGTGTTGGCTCCGCACTCGGCGATGATTGCGGTTCCGTTGGTGGCGGCGCCAGGCGCTCAGCGCGCTCGGCGGCGTGGAGCTCGCACAGGCGCAGGAAGGGAATCGTCGTGTTCGAGCGGTCCCACCACACGATGCGATCGAACTCGCACGGCATGCCGTGACTGCACTTGCTGGCGATAGGCGCGCAGGCGACACACAGGCCGTCTTTGTTGGGGAGCTGGTTGTCGTAGCGGGCGACGAGCGCACAACTGGCGCAGGTCCAGGTGTCTCGGCGTGGCTGCTTGGGGGTCGGAAGGGTCATGGCATAGCCTCTGAAATAGGGTGGTGAGCGCCGCGATGGCCCATGGCCAACACGCAAGCGGCTTCGTCGCACGTCACAGGCGCCCGCTGCGTCAGTGGGCTCGTGGGACACGGATGCACGGGTGCTAGCACCAGGCCATGCGCGGATGGCGATAGATCCTCACCACGGCCACACTCGCAGCGCTGCCCGCACCCACAACGGCAAAAGTAGCGACACCACGTCATTCGTCGTCCTCGTCCTCGTCGTCGTCTTCGTCCTCGTCCTCGTCCTCGTCGGCAATGAATTGGTGGAACGCAGCCCAGCCGGCTTCAAAGGCTTCGCGTGGGGACGGGGCGGTGGTTTGTTGTTCGGCCCAGTCGCAGAAGGCCGCATCACACGCTTCGGATTCCGTGGTCACAAACTCGTCGTCGTGCATTGGTTTCACTCACCTCGAAGCAGGTTGATCAATTCGCCTACGACTTGCGCGCACTGCGGAACAACGGCGTTTCCAAGGGATCGCAAACGTAGTTCGTCCAGTCCAGACATAGGCCCATCATCCACTCCACGAACCGGGGGGCCAGATGCCCATGGGTCTGCCCACCGGCATTGGTGCCGCGTACGATCGCATCCGTCAGCGACGTCCCCGGATGAGCCGCGCTCTCGTCGGTGCACCTCGAGCCCGACGCCTTCGCGTCGCCCGCCGTGGGCGTCGGCAGGAGCCCCAGCATCGTCGTCGTGAGGCGCGCGCCCTTGCGGTAGGAGCGCCACGTCGGATCGATCGCTCGCTCCGCCTTGTGCTCGGTGCTCGTGGGCGTCGGCAACATGTTCCGACGCGCCAGCGCATCGAGGCTCAGCGTACCCGCATGGGCGAAGGTCTCCCGGCCGTCCCCCGGGCAGCCGTTCCCCGAGCTGCCGTAAGTCGAGGCTGTCGGTGTGGGCAGCCACGATGAAGATCCGTCTCCGGAGATGCGGAGCGCCGACATCGCACGCGCCAAGCGGGACCGGCAGCGTTTGGTATCCGAGGAACTCCAGGGACCCACGGACGGCATCGACCCAACGCGCCCCGCCGCTGGCGACGTTCTCGACGACGATCCAGGCGGGTCGGAGCTCTCTGGCGATGCGGTGGAACTCCCACCACAGGCCGCTTCGAGCACCAGCGAGGCCAGCTCCCGAGCCCGCTGCGGACACATCCTGACAGGGGAATCCGCCGCACAGCAGATCGACGGGAGGAAGCTCGGCGCCGACGTCACGCACATCGTCGAAGCGGATGGCGTCGGGCCAGTGAGCTTTGAGCACGCTCCGGCACCAGGGGTCACACTCCACTTGCCAGCGCACGGGGCCGTGGCCCGCCCACTCGAGGCCGAGCTCGAGGCCACCGATCCCGGAGAAGAGGGAGCCGATCGAGAGCACGTCATCGCGCTCCAAAATAGGCGAACGCATAGGGCATCGGTCCTCGTAAGGCCGAGTCCCCGTATCCCAGCCGAGATAGATGACACGGCTCACCGGACAGGTTCGTGCCGGCGCACACCGCCTTTGCGCCCACGGCCTCGATCGCCGCGCGCACCTCGCGGCAGCGCCGTTGCCAAAAGGCGCCGATCCTCGGCGGACAATTGCCCCACGCACAACAGACCACTTTAGGCCGTAGCTGGTGAAGCCACTGGTCGGGTTCCGGCGGATTGACCGGGCGATCGGGGTCACCACCACAAATGCGATCCACCAGCGCGCGCACGTCCGTCTCCACGATCTGCCAAAGGTTGCCGGCGACGTACCCGCCCCAATTCCAACGCGTGGCGAAACCGAGATACCTACGCGCCGTGGCATCGTCACGTGCTGCGTCGGCCACGCTTGGGTTCACGCCAATGAACACGCCCATCGGTAGCGTTTCATCCCATTGGCGTAGGAGCATTTCGCGCATTCCTGGTGCGCTGAAAGACGCGTCTCGGATCATGACGCAGCCTCGCAGAGTCCCCAACGGACGCAGCCGGCGGGCTCATCGTCGAGCAAGAGCAGCTGTCGGCCACCGCGCGCGGTGCGTGCCCATGCGACAACTTCGTCGATTGGCACGAAGTCGTTGCGCGATGGGTCATGGCCCTTCGGGTGAAAGAACGTCGGCCGATTGCGCGGGCGGCCATCGTCGGCCGAACGAGCCTCGGCGCCGTCGCCGAGCTCCAGCTCGAGCGCGCGGATCTCGTCGATACGCGCCGGCGTCAGCGACGCCACGAGGGCGATCTCCTTCTTTCGAGCGAAGATGCAGGGCCAACAGCCCACGCGCTCGGCGCCCTCGAGATAGAGGGGATTGGGGGCGAGTCCGTGGTGGCGATGGATCTCGACGACGTCGTCGAGCGTCCAGTCGATGAGAGGGCGCCACACGTCGGCGTCGCCCATCTCGGGCAGCGAATCCCAGCGCGGCATACCAGCACGAGACGCGGATTCCGCGGCACGTACGCCCACGGCGTTGACCACGTCGACGTCGAGCGCCCGCACATAGCGGGCAATCGGGCGCAGCTTCAGCTCTTGCGTGCAAAACCGCCGCAAACGACTGGGGAACATCTTACGGGAACGGATGAGCTCCGGCATCGGCAGGCGCCCATGCACCTCGTCGATGCGCCCCAAAGCGCGCGTCAGCGGTCCGCGGAGATAGTCGTAGGTCGCAGGGTGCTCCCATCCCGTGTCAGCGAACACGCGGCGGTGCTCGATGCCTCGCTCGGTGAGCCATAGACTCAACGCGGCCGAGTCCTTGCCGCCGGATGTCGAGGCGACGACCACGGAGCCATGCAGGCGTTCTCGGTCGTCGTCGAGCAGCTGATGACGTCTGTAACTCATGTCAGCAATCCCCGCAGTCGTATGCACATAGTTCCAGGTCGCACGCCAGCCGCGACATGCAGGCGACACAGTCGGTGCAGTGGTCGACGCCCTGGAGCTCGCAGACGCCCACGCAGTAGCCCGGCTCGAGAGCGCCGCAGTTATCCTCGAGCACGTCACAGAGCACGCCGCAAGGCGTGGCGTCTGTCTCGTCGGCGGTCGCGCAAGCCGCCAGCAGGAGCAGGACAAGGGTGCGGATGAGGGTCATGGGGTATTCCGAGAATCAGGGGAGGGAGCGGGGTCTGCCTCCGTCGATGGGCGGCATCGTCCGTAGAGTGCGCAGTTTGGGCGCATTTCGAACAGCGTAGCGAGCTCTCCGAGATCCTTGACCCCGTTCGGGTCCAGTTGCTCACGAAGCAGGCGCAGCTCAGCGCGCAGGCGATGTGCCTCGGCGCGGAGCTGGTACAACTCGTCGCGCAGGTCTTTGTATGCATCGCTGGATCGCGATTGTGCCAATTGGTGGGCGTGGCGCTCGGATTCGAACGTACTTCGCCAGTCGGTGGCGAGTGCATACAGCGGGTCCCAATAGTTCACGCGGTGCAGTACCGCGGACATGTCGGCGAAAGATGCGTCTGCTTCGAAGTGTAATAGGGGAACGCCTTTCTTCGACGTGATGCAAAGGCCCTTTCTGCGCCACAGCCTGCGCGTCGTTGGCTTGGCCCCGTACTTCGGCAGCTTCATCGCGTCGATCCGATCAATGAGCGTTCATCGTTCCGAAGAACGCGCGCTTTCAGCACTCTAAGGACAGCGCAGTGCGGGCAGGTGCGCCGTAGGCCGCAGAGACGATCGGGAGCAGGGAGTGCCACGGGTTGCGCGACGCTCACCGGCATGGGCAACATCGTAGGCAGCCAGTGCCCGCACGACAAAACCTCGATGTCTAGCTTTTTCCCGTCTGGCAATTCGATGCCCGCGACAAGGGAGAGGATCTCGCGCCGACAGTCCGGGAAGCTGCGAAGGTCGCGCGTCGCGTCGTCGAGCCATTCGTCGAACGCGGCGCGGGCGGCGCGGGCGGCGCGGGCGATCATGCGCCCGCCTTTCCCCCGAAGGCGCCCGCGTCGTGGTCCTGCTTGGCCTTCGCTGCGCCGGCGAGGAATGCGCAGCCCATGGCGAAGCCATCGAGGAAGGCTTGCTGTCGTTCGCGCTGCACGCGCGCCCGGAGCGCAGCCCACACGATATTGAACGCGTCCCGTGGCGAGATGTCGTGAACGCCTCGGACGGCCGTTGCGCGAAACAGACGCGTGCCCATTTCATCAAGCTCCGTCGTGCAACTCAGGTGCGCGTCGACGCGCTCGCCCACGTATTGGGCCCAGAGTGCCAAGGCGGCGTCCACGATGCCAGCAGGGTCGATCGGGAGCTTCGGTGCTTCGTCGTTGCTCATGACGTCACCTCGGCATCGTTGTTGAGCGCGAGGCCCCGTTCGGCGACGCGTACGAGCGTCTGCCGGAGCTCTTCCGACGATTCGATCGTGGATGCCAGCGTGCAGACGCGCTCACCAGCAGCGCCAGGCGGCCCCACATAGATGAGGACCACGTCCTCGTGGCGCGCAAGGCCAAGCTGCCCGGCGAGTTGATGCACGCGCAGCGTGGCCAGCGTCATCGCGGTGTCGCGGGTCACTTCTTGTTTTTCGTCGGTGTCGCGGATCATGGTGATGGTTTTCCTTTCAGTCGTTGGGATTGTTGAAGTCTCCGCCGTCGTCGGAGCACTCTCTCAAAACCTCGCGCAAGTCGGCTCGTAACGTGTCCGGATAGCTCGACGTCATCTTGATAGTGCCGTTAGGCGCGACATAGATCAGGATGCTCATGCTGAACATGGTGGCGAGTCCTCCAGGTGATCGGTCGCGTCGGGTGTCGTCGGCGACGGATCGAATGGCGCAGCGGCCTGCGCGCGCGAGAGCTCATCCCACGAGCGCCCGACGATGCCGGAGCCCGGAAATAGGTCGTCTAGACGATCGCCCGGCAACATGCCCAGCGCGTCGAAGAGAAAGCCACAGAACGCCAGCGGCTTGCGCCCCATCAGATCGGAGTCGCCAAAGCGAGCGGGTTGCGCGCGCAGCCAGTCGCGCCGACCGGGGCGGAGCTGGCGACCGCCCCAGACGACGAGCGGCTCCCAAGCGTTGTGCAGGCCGCGGGTCTTACCGCTCACACCGATGGGCTTGACCCACGCGCACACGCGAGCGTCTGGTGGGCACAACGGCAACACGTCGCGGAGGGCCCTCGCCGACGTCGAGAGCGCCCAACCCGCATACGCGCCCGAGCGCAGAAGCGCCACGAGGCGGTCGTGGTCCACCTCGCCCGCGAAGGCGGCATCGCTCTTGTAGTAGCGACGCGACAAGCCGGGGTAGGGCGGATCGGCGTACGCGAACAGGCGGGGCTCGTCGTGCACCAGTGCGTCGAGCTCACGACGATGACGCAGACGCCATGCGGCTTGCCGGCAGCGGCGCGAGCAGTAGATCGCCGAGCGCGTCGCGGAGAGCTCCGCACGACAGAATGAGCAGCACGCGCTCGATTCGTTCGTGGTCGTGTCATCCGGTGTCATGTTGTCGATCCTCGACGACGGTGAGAGGACCCGCACGCGCAAGCGGGGGTCCACGCTCGAACCAACGGAACGAGCGCCACGTGACGACATTCGCCTCGAGTGCCGGCACGCACTCACCAGTTACGTGATTTAACACCACAGAGTCCTGCATGCAACACGGACAGACGTTTGGGCGTGCGCCGCGACGCATGAACGCGCGCGTGCAGCGGATCAGCCGGCGTCCTTCCAGGGCCATGTAGACGCGGGCTTGGATGTTGGCCGACATGTTCGGCATGCCGTGCTTGCCACGCGTCGCGATCGACCAGCCCTCGATGTAGTTGGCGTGATGCGGTCGGCCGACGCCGGAGCGCGCGGCGAGCTCGGTTTCGACCGCCACGCGATGCGGGTCGGTCGCCTCGACGCGGATGCGGTGGCGGCCCTTGTAGACCTCGTTCACGATCGACGAGCAGCGCACCTCGCGGAGCACCGGCTTTATGAGCTCCAGCGGCTCGACGTCGAGGCCCTGCTTGCGCAGCGCCAGCGCCCACCAGCGGCGGATGTTTTCCTGATCGAGCCACGGCGAGATGAGCCACACGTGGAAGTGGGGATGCCCGAGCCCGTCTGAGCCTGGGGTAATCTCGAAAGCCGCGTGCCACTGCGGACGCATGCCCTGGCGGAGCGCCGGATCGGCGGCCATGCGAGGCTTGCTGCGCCAGTGGCGTGAGAGCAGCCGACGAAACTCTTCCCACGCTGCGAACAGGATCCCGATGCGGCGCTCGACAGCATCGCGGCCGACGATCAGCGCGGTCGGCAACGTGAGGGTGAAATCCTTCTCCGACCAGCGGCCACCATGGCGCTTGTGGCGCAACAGCTGCCGCCGGCGGCACTCGCCCAGGACATCGGCGCGCGCGCGCCAGAAGATCGGACGGCGCTCGTTGGCGCGGCGGTCACGGCATGGGACGCAGGCGCGTGAAATCGAGCAGCCGAGCTTGCGCGTGCGCCGGCCACGAGCGCCACCGTCACGGAGGTTTTGGGGTTCGCAGTTGCGGCAGCGGATCAGCGCGTAACCTTGGCCACAGTGCGAGAGCTCGTGGAAGCGCTCGCGTTGGCCTCGCGCGCGGCCTCGGTGCCAGCGGGCGATCGAGTCGCAGGCCTCGGCACGGTCGACGATGCCGGCGATCTCGTGCGCGTGCTCGGGATGCAGGAGTCGGATCGTCTCGCACAGCCGGCGCAGACGGCGAGCGTCGGCGGTCGCGCCCTTCATGCGGAGTGCGTGGCGCTTGGCCAGGCGCAGCCGGAACGCGCGCGTGGCGCGCTCGACGTGGCCCATGCACGACATCGGCGGAACGGCTAGGGCGCCGCGTCGCGGGCGGCCGTCGACGCCACGGAGCTGGTCGTAGGCCCAGCCCTCGTGCTTGTCGCCCTCGAGCTGCTCGGCGTCGAGCGCCG
>Ga0209751_10002344_pt1 | contig 19031 bp, 20 predicted proteins | sample RifCSP13_1_FD_184019 | JGI IMG/M metagenome (GOLD analysis project Ga0209751, IMG submission 184019) | Soil microbial communities from Rifle, Colorado - Rifle CSP2_sed 13_1 (SPAdes) (version 2) | ecosystem: Environmental > Terrestrial > Deep subsurface > Rock core/Sediment | place: Rifle... | reverse complement strand
GATCCGTTCCAGGAAGAGCTCGAGGAGCTCGACCGAGGAGACCTCGCCGTCGCGAACGAGCTGCGCCTGTTCGACGGCGGAGAGGAACGCGAGCTCCATCTCTGCGACGCTACAGGTTCAGGTGGGTAGAGCCGAACATTGCGCAAATCAGGCGTGCTGGCGGACGCCGACGTGCCGTTGCTCCGGCTCGAATGACGGCGGGTCGTCGAGCCGCCCAGCACCGGCGGCCATGTCGTGTTGCGGAAGCACGCGAAGTTGTCGAGAACCAGCGTGTTGAAGAAGCGGTCGGTGCTCTGTGGAGTGCTCGGCATTCTCGTCTCGGTGCCGAGCGTCGGTTGCGCCGGCGGCGAAGCGCTCAGCAAGGAGCAGTACGTCTCGAGGCTGAACGCGATGTGCGCGGACTTCAGCGCGAAGGAGAGGGAGATCGGCGAGCCGCAGACTCTCGCCGATCTTGTCGAGAGGGGCCCGCGGATCCTCGCCGCGTTCGACCAGGCGATCGCCGACAAGGTCCGTAGCCTGAAGGCGCCGGACGAGATCGCCGATCAAGCGGACCGCTTGGTCGATCTTGCAGACCAGCAGCGCGACGTCCTCGACCAACTCATCCACGCTGCGAGGGATGACGACTTCGCGAGAGTGCGGGAGCTCGTCGCGAAGAACGAGGCACTCAACAAAGAGGCCAACTCGATTGCGCGTCAGCTCGGTGCGCAGGCTTGCGCCGAGGACAACTAACAGGTCGCACGACTACCGATCGAAGAGCTAGGCGCCGTCGGTGGGCGAGATTCCCCCCACACAGCCTCGCCACGTTCGGTTTGCGATGTCAGGAGTGGCGAGGGCCGGAATCGAACCGGCGACACCACGGTTTTCAGCCGTGTGCTCTACCGACTGAGCTACCTCGCCGCGGCAGCGCAGTGTACCCAGCCTCCGCGGTAGGTTCTCGGCCGTGAGCTCGGACCGCAAGCGAGAGGTGGCGATCATCGGCGCCGCGCTCGACCTTGGCCAGGGGCGGCGTGGCGTGGACATGGGTCCGTCCGCCATGCGGTACGCAGGTCTCGAGGAGCGCCTGACGACCCTCGGCTACCAGGTGCGCGATCACGGGAACGTCGAGACGGCCGTTCCGGAGGCGACCGCGCTCCGCGACCAACGGGCGCGCTTCCTCCCGGAGATCAAGGAGACCTGTGCGCGGATCGCGGCGAAGGTGGTCGAGGAGTCGAGTGGCGGGGCAATCCCGCTCGTTCTCGGCGGCGACCACTCCGTCGCTCTCGGCACGCTCGGCGGCCTTGCCTCCGCACATGGGCCCGGAGGTGTCCTCTGGATCGACGCCCACCCCGACATAAACACACCCGACACGAGCCCGAGCGGGAACGTCCACGGGATGCCGCTTGCGGCGGCGCTCGGGCTGGCCGGACCGGAGTTTGAGAGCGACGCCTGGCCGCTTCCCGCAGTCGATCCGCGCAGGGTTGCCCTGCTCGGCATTCGCCAGCTCGACGAGGGAGAGCGGAGACTTCTCCGCGATGCGGGAGTGCGGGCGTTCTCGATGAGCGAGATCGACCGGATCGGCGTCGAGCGGGCCACGCGCGAGGCGCTCGATCTGGTCGCGGGACCTGGGTTCGTCCACCTGTCGCTCGACCTGGACGCCCTCGACCCCGAGATCGCGCCTGGTGTCGGGACCCCCGTCCGGGGTGGGCTCACGTATCGCGAGGCTCACCTCGCGCTCGAGCTCATCGCCGAGTCGCAGCTCGTCGGCTCGCTGGAGGTCGTCGAGGTGAACCCGATCCTCGACCGGGAGAACACGACGGCGACGACGGCCGTCGAGCTCGTCGCAAGTGCGCTCGGAAAGACGATTATCTGAACGCTTTGGGTATCAGGGACATCGCGGCCGCGGAGCGGCCGCGCTGTTAGGGATTTCGGCGCGACCGGGATCCAGCGCTAGCGGATTCCGGTCGCTGCCGGAAAAGCAGGGATGATGTCCCGCCCGTAGACGGCGAGCGTCTCCTCCTGCCCCTGCGTCATGAGGTAGATGTTGAACTGGTCGACGCCGATCGACTCGAGCTCCTTCAACTTGGCAGTCGCCTGCTCGGGCGAGCCGAGGACGCAGAAGCGATCGCAGATCTCGTCGGTCACGAATTCTCCGTGCCGGGCACCCACCCGCGAGTGCTCGTCGTAGTCGTAGAACTTCCGTGCCTGGACGTAATCGGTGAGTGCCTTGGGAATCACGGAGCCGTCCGTGCCGTAGCGCTCGACCAGGTCCATGACGTGATTGGAGACCATCGCCGGGAACCACCGCACCTGCTCCCGCGCGTCGGCGAGGTCGTCCGAGATGTGACTCGGCGCGCAGACGATGCACTGGAGTGCGGCGGGGTCGCGACCCACCGCCGCCGCGGCGCTCCGCGCGGTGTCCATGATCCACTGGATGATCACGGGATCGGCGAGCTGGATGATCACGCCGTCCCCGACACGGCCTGCGACGGCGAGTGCCTTGGGACCGTAGCCGGCGACCCACATCGGGATCTCGGGGAGCTCCGGCCGCACCCACTTGAGGTGCAGCTCCTTGCCGTTCCACTCGACTGGGCGGCCGTTCATGAAGTCCTTGATCATCGCGAGCCGCCGCTCGAACTCGGCCACCTTGACCGGCTGCTGGCCGATGTAGCGGCGTGCGGAGTCGCCCCGGCCGATCCCCATCACCATCCGCCCGTCCGAGATGTCGTGGAGCGTGGCGTAGCCGCTCGCGAGCACTGTCGGCTCGCGTGTGCCCGGGTTCGTCACGCAATGTCCGAGCTTCATCGCTGACGTCGCCTGGGCGGCGAGCGTCAGGAGCGGGAACCCCTCCTGCCAGAGGACGTGCGAGTCGTACGTCCACCCGTACTCGAATCCGTGGGACTCGGCGAGCGTCAAGAGCTCGACAAAGCGTTTGGACGGGGGGTCTGGCATCACGGTGACGCCGAAGCTCAGAGTCATGTGCCTCTCCTGGTTCTCTCGGATGTGTCGCGGCCTCCGCCACCGGCAACCCAGTCGATCGTTCTCGCGACCAGGCCGTCGAGTGCAGAGACGGCGAGCTGGAGGTGCTCCTCTCTTGTGTCCTCGAGCTTCGTGTGAGAGAGGCCACGGAGGCTCTGCACGAACATCATCACGGTCGGAACGCCGGCGCGCGACACCTCGGCCGCGTCGTGGAGAGGCCCGGATGGAAGCCGGTGCGCGGTACCGGCCACCTCGAGGATCGCCTCTTCGCAGAAGCCGAGCAAGGTCTCGTCGAAGAGTATGGGCTCGATCGACCAGATCCTCTCCCAGGCGACGTCGATCCGCTCCTCGGCTGCGAAGCGCTCGCTTGCAGCCTTCGCCTCGGTGAGCATCATCGCGAGTCTCTGGACGTTGAGTTCGCGCTGGTCGAGGAGTTGCTCAGCGGTCTCGACGACGGACGTGACGATCCCGGGCCGGCAGACGACATTCCCGGATGTGCAGACTGCTGCGCCGCCCGTGCGTCGAGCGATATCCCGTATCTCGAGCGCGAGCTTGGCCGCGCCTGCGAGCGCGTCCCGTCGCTTGTCCATGGGCGTGGAGCCCGCGTGGGCGGCCTGGCCATGCCACGTGATCCGATGGCGCTCGACGCCGAACGTTCCGAGAACAACTCCGAGCGGAAGGTCGAGCGACTCGAGCACGGGGCCCTGCTCGATGTGCAGCTCGAGGTACGCGGCTGCAGTCTGGAGTTCGCGCTGGGCCTGGATGGCGCGGTCGAGGTCGACGCCGTGCGCGGCGAGCGCGTCCGGCAGAGCGACTCCGTCACGGTCGACGAGCTGACGGAGCTCGTCTTGATCGCGCATCGAACCTCCGGACGCGCTCGAGCCGAACAGGCTCCGGCCGAATCGGGCGCCCTCCTCGTCGGCCCAGTTGACGAGCCGGACGGTGACGGGCGGCGTCCCCTCGGACGCGATCCGGCGCAGGACCTCCATCCCTGCGACCACGTTGAGCGCTCCGTCGAGCCAGCCCCCGTTTGGAACCGAGTCGATGTGACCGCCGACGAGAACAGCCCGCTTCGCTCTTCCCCGGAGCGTGAACCACTGGTTTCCGGCAGCGTCGATCGCCTCCTTGGCTCCGGTTTCGACGAGCTTCTCGCGGAGCCATTCTCGTGCCTGCTCCCACGTTTCGGTCCACGCGACTCGTTGGGCGCCATCCTCGTCTCCCGTAAGCTCACGAAGCTCTTTCAGCTCGGTGACCGTTCGCTTCGGGTCGAGCGCCACCCGCCGACTCTAACGCGGACCCAGTGTCGTTTGGTGCCGGCGGAGCGAGGACCGGAACGTTCTGGGGTTGAAGGTCGGAGGCGGACTCGCCATGATCGGGTCCTTCGTGGAGGTTCCACGTGACGGAAGGCGGGAGGTAGGAGGTCCGCAATGTCCATCCTGATCAGAGGGGGCCGCGTCATCACCGCGGCGGACGACTACATCGGGGACGTCTTTGTGGAGGGTGAGCGGATCTCCCTTATCGGAGACTCGCTCGACGTCGAGGCGGACCGCGTGATCGACGCGACCGAGAGGTACGTCCTCCCGGGGTGCGTCGACCCGCACACGCACCTCGACATGCCGTTCGGCGGGACGGTCACGATCGACGACTTCACGTCCGGCCAGACGGCTGCAGCTTTCGGCGGTACGACGTGCCACGTCGACTTCGTCATCCAACCGCCCGGCCAGTCGTTCGCCGAGGCTCTCGACTCCTGGCACGTGAAGCGGAACGGGAAGCAGATCATCGACTGCGGCTTCCACATGGCGGTGACCGACTTGCGGGAGGGTGGCACGCTCGAGGAGCTCGCCCGCCTGCCCGAGCAAGGTGTCACCTCCTACAAGCTCTTCATGGCGTACAAGGGCGCGCTCATGGTCGACGACGAGACGCTCTTCCGGACGATGGAAGTGGCGGCGGAGACGGGCGCGCTCGTGATGGTGCACGCCGAGAACGGGGACGCGATCGACGTGCTCATCAAGCAGGCGCTCGCGGCTGGCAACACCGCACCGCACTACCACGCGCTGACCCGGCCACCGGAGCTCGAGGGTGAAGCGACGAACCGCGCCATCCAGCTCGCGCGGATCGCCGGCTCGCCGCTCTACGTCGTCCATGTCTCCTGCCGCGAGGCGGTCGAGCCAATCGCCCGCGCCCGGGAGCAGGGTTGGGACGTGTGGGGCGAGACGTGCACGCAGTACTTCTTCATCGACTACACGTACCTCGAGCGGCCGGACTTCGAAGGAGGAAAGTACGTCTACACGCCGCCGCCACGGTCGCAGGAGAACCAGGAAGTGCTGTGGCATGCCGTGAGGTCGGACATCCTCTCGGTCGTCTCGACTGACCATTGCGCGTTCCTCTGGGACGGCCAGAAGACGGCGGGGAAGGACGACTTCTCGAAGATTCCGAACGGAGCGCCCGGGCTCGAGAACCGGCTCCACATGATCCACGAGTTCGGCGTCCGAACGGGGAGGATCACGCTCAACCGGATGGTCGAGCTTCTTTCGGCGAATCCCGCAAAGCTCTTCGGCCTCTATCCGCGGAAGGGGACCATCGCGCCGGGCTCGGACGCGGACCTCGTCATCTTCGACCCCGAGAAGCGGCACCTGATCACGGCGGCGACGCAACGCTCGAAATCGGACTACAACCTCTACGAGGGGACCGAGGTGACGGGCTCGCCGGAGATCGTGCTGCTCCGCGGCAACGTGCTCGTCGAGAGCGGCGATCTCGTAGCTGAGCCCGGCGTGGGGCAGTTCGTCGAGCGAGCGGCGTTCGGGCAGGAGCTCCTGCCCGCTGCCGCGAGGCGATCAGCGGGCATGCGAACGACATCGTCATGAGACGGACGATGGGAGCGATCAGCGACTGCGAAGCAGTCGCGCTTCAGGGGTCTTTCCCGCGCGAGCACGATCCCCACTCGGGGATCGTGCTCTTGCGCGACTAGGCGTGCGCGGGGGCGCGCCGGGCACCTTCCCCCTTGCCTGGCGCCCACCGCGCACAGCCGTCCCTTCGAGCCCGGTTACGATGCGTTTCCATGGCCACCGTTGAGGTGAACCCGAATCTGGGCGCCCAGATCGTCGAGGACGCGAAGGAGTACGTCCTCTACTCGTGGTCGACCCAGGACGCGATCAACCCGATCCCGGTCGCGGGCGCCGAGGGTCGCTACTTCTGGGACTACGACGGCAAGCGCTACCTCGACTTCGCCTCACAGCTCGTCAACGTCAACATCGGGCACCAGCATCCGAGGATCCTGGCGGCGATCCGGGAGCAGGCGGAGAAGCTCTGCACGATTGGGCCGCCGATGGCGAACGAATCGCGCTCCCGCCTCGGGCGTCTCCTGGCGGAGGTCACGCCCGGCGACCTCTGCATGTCGTTCTTCACGAACTCGGGGGCCGAGGCGAACGAGAACGCGATCAGGCTCGCACGCCTCTACACCGGCCGTCACAAGATCGTCGCCCGCTACCGCTCCTACCATGGCGCGTCCCACGGGTCGATCTCGCTCACGGGCGATCCGCGACGCTGGCCGAACGAGCCGGGGATGGCCGGCCTCGTGCGCATGTTCGACCCGTACACGTACCGCTGCCCCGCGGGGCATCCCGACCCCTGCCCCGTGTGCACGGGCGGGCCGCACCTGGAGGAAATCCTCGAGTACGAGGGGCCGCAGAACGTCGCGGCCGTGTTCATGGAGACCGTAACGGGGACGAACGGAGTGATCCCGCCGCCCGACGGCTACCTGCAGTCCATCCGCGAGGTCTGTGACCGCTACGGCATCGTCCTCGTCTTCGACGAAGTCATGGCGGGGTTCGGGCGGACGGGCAGATGGTTCGCCTGCGAGAACTGGAACGTCGTTCCCGACATCATCACCGTGGCGAAGGGGATCAACTCGGGCTACGTCCCGCTCGGGGCGATGATCTTCCGGAAGCCCCTCGCCGACTGGGTGCGGGACAAGTTCTTCCCCGGCGGACTTACGTATGCCGGGCACCCACTTGCGTGCGCGTCCGCGGTCGCTTCGATCGAGGCGTATCGGGAGGAAGACGTCGTCGAGAACGCCGCCGAGGTCGGGGCGTACCTCGGCGACCACCTGCGCGCCCTGCGGGAACGTCACCCCTCGATCGGGGACGTGCGTGGCCTCGGCTGCTTCTTGGGTATCGAGCTCGTCAAGAACCGTGAGACGCGCGAGATGCTCGTGCCGTACAACGCTGCGGGCGAGGCCGCGGCTCCTGTTGCGCGGCTCGCGAAGGCGGCGCTCGAGCGCGGCCTCTACCTGATGACGCATTGGAACGTGATCATGGTCGTGCCGCCGCTGACGATCACGCGCGAGGAGGTCGAGGAGGGCGTCGCGATCCTCGATGAGGTGCTCACGATCGCAGACGAATACGTCGTGTCCTAGCTCCCCGAGTCGTTGCGTCCTGCCGTCGACTTCACACAGCACTACGACGTCCACTCGAGCCGCATTCGCAGCGAGCTCGGGTACGCCGAGCTGGTCGACGAGCGGACGGCACTCGAGCGAACGGTCGCCTGGGAGCATGCGAACCCGCCCGCCGACACATCGTTCGACTACGCCGCCGAGGACGAGGCGCTCGCGGCGCTGACGCCATGAGCAACGTCGCGGAGCTGACGGCCCGGCTCGTCGAGATCGAGTCGATCAACCCGGACGTCGTTCCCGGCGGATCGGGTGAGCAGGGGGTCGCGCGTTTCGTGGCCGAATGGTGCGAGCGCGCGGGGCTCGAGGTGAGCGTCGAGGAGGCTGCGCCGGGGCGCCCGAACGTGATCGCCGTCGCCCGCGGCACTGGGGACGGTCACTCCCTCATGCTCAATGCCCACATGGACACCGTCGGGGTGGCGGGGATGACGGACCCCTTCGTTCCACGGATAGAGGGTGGCCGGCTGTACGGGCGCGGCGCCTACGACATGAAGGGGAGCTTGGCCGCCTGCATGCTCGCGACAGCCGAGGCCAGGCGCGTTCGTCTCGCGGGAGATGTCGTCCTCGCCGCCGTAGCGGACGAGGAGTTCGCGAGCGTTGGGACGTCTGTGGTGGCAGAGCGGTGGACCGTCGACGCCGCGATCGTGACGGAGCCGACCGAGATGGAGGTCGCAGTTGCTCACCGCGGCTTCGTGCACATCGAGATCGAGACGCGCGGGCGGGCCGCACACGGGTCGCGGCCGGAGCTCGGCATCGACGCGATAGCGAAGATGGGGCGGGTGCTCGTCGGCATCGAGCGGCTCGATGCCTCCCTCCGCGCGACGCCGACGCATCGGTACCTGGGGAGCGGGAGCCTGCACGCGTCGCTGATCGAGGGCGGGCAGGAGTATTCGAGCTACCCCGCTCGGTGTGTTGCGCAGGCTGAGAGGCGGACCATTCCCGGCGAGACGGTCGCCCTGGTCGAACAGGAGTTTCGAGCGATGATCGAGCAGGCGGCGGAGGGCGATCCCGCCTTCGCCGGCAGCGCGCGCGTCCTCGCGTCGCGGGAGCCGTTCGAGATCGGTGAGACCGAGCAGATCGTCCAGGCCGTCCGCCACCACGGCACGGCCATTCTCGGTCAGGAGCCCGAGCTCGTCGGAGCTCCTTTCTGGGCGGACTCGGCCTTGCTCGGCGAAGCCGGCATTCCGACCGTGCTCTTCGGACCTCGCGGCGAGGGCGCCCATGCCGAGGTTGAGTGGGTCGAGCTCGACGCTCTCGAGCGCTGCATCGAGATCTACGTCGCCGTCGCGTCCGAGCTCTGCGCCTAGCGTTCGACGAAGGCGCGGACTGCGGCGACCGTTTCCTCGAGCGCGTCCCAGAGGACGGTGTGCCCCCCGGGCACGGCGACGACCTCGAGGAGGTCGCCGAGCGCGGCGCGGTGGGCGTCGAGCAGGTGGTCGTACGGCACGTACGACTTCTCACCGAGCACGAGGAGCGTGGGGATGCGCACGCGCTCGAAGGGAGGCGGCTGCGAGGCCATCTCGCCGTACGCGGCCACGACCGCCGACTGGCAGTAGCGGTAGCGGTAGAGGCCGTCGTCGCTCGGCACGAGGTGCGTCGAGAGCTCCTCCTCGAGCAGCTCTCGCGGCGCACGCTGAAGCTGGCTCTCGTCGTAGCGGCGGTCGATCCCGTCGTGGAAGGAGACGTAGACTCGCTCGTTGCGCGCGTTCTCGGCCGCGAAGAGGGCAACGTGGGGGAGGAGCAGGATCGCCGGGTCGAGGAGGACGAGCTTCGGGACGAGCTTCGGCGCTCGCGCGGCGATCTCGAACGCGAGCCGGCCCCCGAAGGAGTGCCCGATGAGGACAGCGGGGGCGACCCCCACTGTCTGGACGATTGCCTCGATGTGCGTCTCGAGATCCCATGGCGGCTGGTAGGGCGAGGATCCGTGACCGAGCAGGTCCGGGGCGAGAACGTGGAGGCCGGGGAGTGCCTCGGCGAGCTTCGCGAAGTGGCGACCGTGGCTCGTGACCCCGTGGAGGCACACGATGCGGGGAGCGCTCTCGTCACCCCACTCGTGGAGGGCGAGCGCCGTCATCGGCCACCCGAGGGGAGAAATACCAAGTAACAGTCTGTTACTTGGTTTCTCCTACACACGCTCGTCCAACGCCTCGAGGGACTCCGGGACCATCTCCGTGCGGCGCTCGTCCCTTTCCTTTACGAGCGACCAGATCACGTTCCCGTCCTTGTCGATGAGAAACGTGCCGCGGTGCGGGGCGCCGTTTCCCTCGTTGAAGACCCCATAGGCCTTCGCGGCTTCTCCGTGCGTCCAGAAATCCGAGGCGAAGACGTACTCTGCCCCGATCTCGCGCTTCCACGCTTGTCGGGTCGGGGCGGAATCGCAGGAGACGAAGACGATCTCCGTCTGTGCATTCCGGAACGACTCGAGGTTCTCCTGCAGGTCGCGCGCCTCCTCCTCGCAAACGGTGGTGAAGGCGAAGGGATGGAAGACGAGGAGGACGTTCGAGCGGCCGAGGAAGTCAGTGAGCCGGACGCGCTCTCCGTGCGTCACCTCGAGGTCGAACTCGGGCGCCTTGTCACCTGTCTTCACCGTCATCCGCGGACTCCTCGCCTGTTCCGGAGGGGCGATAGTAACGTCGTCCTTCGAGCTCCTCGGGCAGGTACGAGAGCTCGAACCCGGCCGGATCACCGTGCGGGTAGACGTACCCCTCGCCGTGGCCTCGCGCCTTTGCTCCGGCCTTGTGTCCGGTCGAGCGGAGCATCGCGGGAGGACGGACGTTGCCGAGCTCCCGGACGTCGCGCGAGGCCTCCCAGATAGCGACTGCCGAAGCGTTCGACTTCGGGGCGCGGGCCAGGTAGATGGCGGCTTGCGCGAGGTTCAGCTGGGCCTCGGGCAGCCCGACGAACTCGAGGGCCTGGGCCGCGGCGACGGCCACCACGAGTGCCTGCGGGTCGGCGTTTCCGATGTCCTCGGAGGCGAGGATGACCATGCGCCTCGCGATGAAGCGGGGATCCTCTCCCGACTCGAGCATGGCGGCCAGGTAGTAGACGGAGGCATCGGCATCTCCGCCGCGCAGCGACTTGATGAACGCGGAGGCGAAGTCGTAGTGCTGGTCGCCCTTGCGGTCGTACAGGAGCGGTCGCTTCCGCGCCGCGTCGAGGACGTGCGACTGGGCCAGCGGGACACCCTCCGCGCGCGCGGTGTCGCAGGCGAGCTCGAGGATCTGCAGCGCCGCCCGGGCGTCGCCACCCGCCCGCTCCACAATCAGGACGACGAGGTCGTCGCCCACCTCGGCTTCGAGCGCCACCGCGCCGCGCCTCACGATCTCGCCGATCTCCTCCTCCGAGAGCGCGACGAGCTCGATCACCGTGCACCGGGAGAGGAGGGCCGAGTTGACCTCGAAGTAGGGGTTCTCGGTCGTCGCGCCGATCAGGGTCACGAGGCCGTCCTCGACCGCGTGCAGAACGGAGTCCTGCTGCGCCTTGTTGAAGCGGTGGATCTCGTCGATGAAGAGGATCGTCCGGAGGCCGTTGCCGCCGAGCCGGTCCTCCGCCCGCCTGATCACCGCACGGACGTCGTCCACACGCGCCGAGACGGCGGAAAGCTCCTCGAACTCCCCACCCGTCCGCTCCGCGACGATGCGCGCGATCGTCGTCTTGCCGGTGCCGGGAGGGCCGAACAGGATCATCGAGGGCGGCCGGTCCTGCTCGATCGCGAGTCGCAGCGCGGAGCCCTCCCCGAGGACGTGCTGCTGGCCGACGAGGTCTTCGAGTGTGCGCGGTCGGAGACGGACTGCCAGCGGTGCGGTCTCCGCCTGTCGTTCCCGAGCCGCTTCTGCGAAGAGGTCCCCCACGGCCGAAGTATGCTCCGGGCATGACCGGATCAGAGGCTGAGGCGGAGGATTACTCCCAGCCGATCCTTCCCGGCGGAGCGGCTTCCGACTACGAGCGGTACCTGTCGACGGACGAGCTCCTCGCCCTCCAGAAGGGGCCGGACGAGTGGGTGCACCGCGACGAGCTGCTCTTCCAGGTCACCCACCAGTCGTCCGAGCTCTGGCTGAAGCTGTCCTGGAACGACGCCGAGGAGGCGGCGCGGCTGATCGAGGAGGGCGACCTACGGGGCGCCCTTCGTCTTCTCCGGCGTTCGACGCTCTGCATCCGCTTCCTCATCCCCCAGCTCGAGATGCTCGAGCACATGTCGCCGTGGGAGTACCAGGAGATCCGAAAGGTGCTCGGGCACGGTTCGGGTTTCGACTCCCCCGGGTGGAACGAGCTCCGCCGCGTCCTTCCTCGCCTCGGACAGGCGTTCCACGCCGCTCGCCGTGCCGCAGGCCTCTCGCTCGCCGATCTCTACGTCCAGGGGCGCGAGCACGAGCATCTCTACCAGCTCGCGGAAGCGCTTCTCGAGCTGGACGAGCAGGCGCAGCTCTGGCGCATGCGGCACTACCAGGTCGTGGCGCGCGTGATCGGTGACAAGGTCGTCGGGACGCAGGGGACGCCCGTGGAGCTTCTCGGACGGCTTGTCACGAAGACGTCGTTCCCGGAGCTGTGGGAGGTCCGGAACGAGCTGACGGCTCTGTCGAAGGGAACCACCTAGCCGATGGGGCTGCGAGACGAGGCGGTCGTGCTCCTCCAGGAGCTGATCCGCGCCGACACCGTCAATCCGCCGGGGAACGAGACGCGTGCCGCGGACATCCTCCGCGACTACCTCGCCCGCGGCGGGATCGAGTGCGAGCTCATCGCCCGCGAGCCCGAGCGGGCCAACGTCGTGGCCCGCATCGAGGGCGGAGGCGGACCGTCGCTCGCCTTCCTCTGTCACACGGACACGGTTCTCGCCGATCCCGGGGAATGGGAGCGCGATCCCTGGTCGGGAGACCTCGTGGACGGCGAGGTCTGGGGGCGTGGGGCCCTGGACATGAAGGGGCAGGTGGCGGCGTCCGCCGTCGCCTTCGCCTCTCTCAGGCGGGACGGCCTCTTTCCCTCCGGCGACCTGCTCCTCCTCGCCGTCGCGGACGAAGAAGTTGGGGAGGGGTACGGCCTGCGCTGGCTTGTCGAGGCTCACCCTGACGCGGTTCGGTGCGACTACGCGGTGAACGAGGGAGGCGGCGATCGGCTCGTGCTCGGAGGGCAGCCGGTCTATCTCTGCGCGATCGCGGAGAAGATGTCCGCTCCATTCAAGCTGCGGGTCCACGGTCGCAGTGGGCATGCCTCGATGCCGGGAATCGCCGACAACGCGCTGGTGAAGGCGGCGAGGTACGTGGAGGCTCTCGGCGCCTACGAACCGCCGCGCGAGCTGATTCTCGAGGCCCGCGGGTTCCTCGAGACGGTACTGGGGGAGATACCTCCGGTCGAGAACGCGCTTGCCCGGGCGCAGGCGCTGCATCCCATGCTGCCCGCGCTCGTCGAGCCGCTCCTCTCGCTGACGCTCTCGCCGACGATGATCGAGGCTTCACAGAAGCGGAACATCGTGCCGGCGATGTGCGAGGTAACGGTGGACTGTCGGCTCCTCCCCATGCACACGCCTGCCGACGCCGAGCCGCTCATCCGAGCCGCACTCGGGCCCGGCGACTACGAGCTCGAGTGGATCGAGGCGGTCGGTGGGACGCGCTCGGAGCTCCGGACGCCGCTGTGGGACGCGCTCTCCGCGTACGTCGCGGAGCTCGAGCCCGGCGCTCGGCTGGCGCCCATCGCGTGCCCGGGTTTCACCGACAGCCATTTTCTGCGCGAGGCGTTCGGCACGATTGCGTACGGCTTTTTCCCGGGGAAGGAGATGGACGCCATGCTTGCGACGACGTTGGTCCACTCGGCGAACGAGCGAATCGCCGTCGCCGACCTCGAGGCGGGCGTTGACATGCTCCGTTCGACAGCACGAGCATTGCTGGGGTAGCGATCCGATGAGTTGGAGCGAGTGGGCGGGGCCGGTCGAGGTCGAGCCGTCGATCTACGCGGCCGACTTCTCGCGTCTGGGCGAGCAGCTCGGCGCGCTTGCCGAAGCCGGTGCCCGCGTCTTCCACTTCGACGCAGGAGACGGCCACCTCATCCCCGAGATCACGATCGGCCCCATCGTCCTCGCCTCGATCGCCCCGCTGGTGCACGCTTGGGGGGGCGTCCTCGACTGCCACCTGATGGTGAGTGAGCCCGAGCGTCACTTCGAGGCGGTCGCGCACGCGGGCGGGGACAGCGTCACGTTCCACCACGAGGCGTGCGACGATCCCGCGCGGGCGATTGCCGGGGCCCGTGCCGTAGGTCTCGGAGTAGGGCTTGCCTTCAATCCCGAAACGGCCGTGGATGAGGCAGCTGCGGCGGCGGACGGTGCAGATCTCGTTCTTTGCATGTCCATCCACCCGGGGTATTCGGGGCAGGAGTTCATGCCTGACGCGCTCGGTCGGATCGAGCGCCTGCGGTCTCTTCTGCCGGCTGGCGTGCGTGTCCAGGTGGACGGGGGCATTCACGGCGAGACGATTCGCTCGGCCCGCGATGCCGGTGCCGATCTTCTCGTCGCTGGGAGTGCAATCTTCTGGCGGGATGACCCCGCGGCCGGGTACCTCGAGCTCGTGGCTGCCGCCGCGGATGACCGCTAGCTCCGGCACGACACTCGAGCTCCGCGAACCCGAGGGTGCGTTCCGGCTGATCGAGGGCTGGCTCAGGGAGCAGGGCTTCTTCGTCCCGGGAGGCGAGGAGCTCGTCGCCGACCTGTTTCTCGGATACGGCCTCTCGCAGGCGATTCGCCGTTCCGTCTCGCCGCCACCTCCCGAGCCGTGCCCCGCGCTGCCGCTCGCGGCCTGCACCGTTCGGGGCAAACAAGCCCTTGTGGCTCAGAGCCACGAGGTGTTCTCGACGGGGGGCTGGGAGCAGACGTGGAGCACCGCCGAGTACGCCGGCGCGGTCGAGCGGGTGCGGGAGGCGATCGCGCGCGGCGACGTCTACCAGGTCAACCTCGTCCAGCACCTCTCGGCTCCGTTCTCCGGGGATCCGCGGGCGCTCGCCCCTGCGCTCGCTTCGCTCAAGCCGCTCCATGGGGAGCCCCTGGTCGGGGACGGCTGGGCAGTCGTCTCCGCGTCGCCCGAGCTCTTCCTCGCCCGCCGCCGTCGGCGCGTGTGGACGATGCCGATCAAGGGCACGCGCCCGGCCGGTGAGGCGGCCGAGCTTCGGGAGTCGGAGAAGGACACCGCGGAGCACGTCATGATCGTGGACCTCGAGCGGAACGATCTCTCACGGGTCTGCGTCGCAGGAAGCGTGCGCTGGCCTGAGCTCCTGGCGGCGCGCGAGCTCGCCGGCGTGGAACACATGGTCTCGACCGTCGAGGGAACGCTTCGGGACGGCGTCGGGCTGGCGGAAATTCTCGAAGCTACGTTCCCGGGCGGGTCGGTGACGGGGGCTCCGAAGATCGCAGCGGTCGATCTGATCGCCGAGCTCGAGCCCGTGGGGAGGGGGGCCTCCATGGGAGCTCTTGGCCGCGTCTACGGGAACGGCGACCTCGAGCTCGCTCTCACGATCCGCACGTTCGCGGTCGCAGAGGGCCGGATCCACCTCTGGGTGGGCGGCGGCGTCGTGTGGGACTCCGAGCCTGCCGCCGAGATCGCCGAGTCGTGGCTGAAGGCGCGTCCGCTGCTCGAGGCGATCGGCTCGCCGCTTCCCGAGATGATCTCGGCGTGAGTCTCCTTGCGCTTGCGGCGACGGGCCGGGGGCTCTGCAACCCGGCCGAGCCCGTCGTACTCGCCGACGACGACGCGGTTCTGCGAGGGCGAGCTGCGTTCGAGACGCTCCGTGTCTACTCGGGCCGGCCGTTCCGTCTCCCGGCGCACCTCGATCGCCTAGCGGCCTCGGCGGAGAGCATCGGATTGCCGCCGATCGAGCGCCTCGAGCTCGAAGGGCTTGCGTCGCTCGTGCTCGCGGAACCTCGGGAGGAGGACACCGTGCTGCGGCTCGTCTGGACGGCGGGCCCCGCGCACGGAACCCCCAACGGGCTCGCGCTTCTGAGCGCGGTTCCGCTGTGGATCGACGAGGTGCGGACCCGTGGAGCGCGAGCGGTGTCCCTCCTCGGCGTCCGAGCGGAGGCGCCGTGGCTCCTCCCGGGCGTCAAGTCCACGAGCTACGCGGTGAACATGGCGGCCGAGGCGGAAGCGAAGCGCCGCGGCGCGGACGAGGCGATCTTCGTGGACGCGGAGGGGGTCGTGCTCGAGGGAACGGTGACCAACGTTTGGTGGCGCGTTCGAGAGACGCTCCACACGCCATCGCTCGAGCTCGGCATCCTCGCCGGCGTGACACGCTCCGCTCTGCTCGAGCTCGCACCTGCGTGCGGCTATCGAGTCGCGGAGGGGATCTACCGGCTCGACGACGTCCTCGAAGCGGAGGAGGCTTTTACGTCGTCGTCCGTTCGCGAGGTGATGCCGATCGTCGATCTCGACGGGCGTCCGCTCGGGCGCGGGCCCGCAGGGGATTCGCTGCAGGATGCGCTGCGAACGCTCGCAGCTAAGGTCTGATACATGGAGACGAAGACCATTCGCCTCGGTGGGATGGCGCTGCAGAACGGCGTGCTCGTGCACGGCCCGACGTCCTGGGGGTGTGCCGTGCGCGATGGCGCCGGAACGCTCCATGTCGCCTCCGGCCGGAAGCCCCATCTGGCTCCGGCGGTGCAGCAGCGAATGCCGATTCTGCGAGGGCCGGTGAGGCTCGCGGAGGCGTTCGCGCTCCTGCCGGTGATACGGCGCGCGCTCCCGGAAGCGCGGTTCCCGTTCGAGCGGCCGGCCGTGCTCGGATCGATCGTCGCCTCGACGGTGATCGTCCGCACGCTTCGCCGGTCACGGCTGCTCTCGGCCGGGAGCCGGGAGCTCGCCGCCGGCGCGCTCACGCTGCTTCCGGCGGCTATGGCGCTTCGTGGCCCCGATCTCGCCGCGTACCACGGGGCAGAGCACGTCTCGATCGGGACGTACGAGACGGGCGCCCCGGCACCGAAGGAGCACCCTCGCTGTGGGTCGCAGCTGATCGCCCCGCTGCTCGTCTCGTCGCTCGCAGCGAACGTCGCCGCGGCCAGGGTTCCGGCGGCGACGCGCGGGATCGCACGGCTGCTGGGGACCACCGTGGCCGTCGGCGCCTCGGTCGAGGTCTTCGGCTGGATGGCGCGGAACCCGGACCACCCGCTCGCGCGTGCGCTCGCACGTCCCGGGTTCGAGCTCCAGAGCCGTCTCTCGACTGCAGAGCCGTCGTCCGATCAGCTCGAGGTCGCGAACGCGGCCCGCGACGCCTGCCTCGCACTCGAGGGATGAGCGAGACGCGGGCCCGGGAACGGCTCGCGCCCGAGGTCTTCGACCTTCCCGTCGAGAGCATTCGCGCCGGGTACTACACGGACGCGTACTTCAACCACACCCGCTCGGCACTGCTCGCCGACGGTCGGCACGCGCGGGTCCTCATGCAGGTGTTCCAGAAGAAGCAGGTGCTTCTCTGTGGCGTGGACGAGGTTCTCGCGATCCTGAAGCTCTGCTCGCACGGATGGGACGGGCTCGTCGTTGAGGCTCTTCACGACGGCGACCGGATCGAGCCGTGGGAGACGGTCCTGACCATCGAGGGCGACTACACGCTCTTCGGACACCTGGAGACGGTGATCCTGGGCGTGCTCGCCCGCCGGACGCTGGTCGCGACGAACGTCGCAGGCGCACTCGAGGCGGCTAGCGGAAAACCGGTCATCTACATGCCCGCCCGGCACGACCACTACTCGGTCCAGCCGGGAGACGGGCACGCGGCGCACATTGCGGGCTCGGTGGTGGGCGCGCCGGTCCCCGTCACGACCGACGCGCAGGGTTCCTGGTTCGGCGAGCGCGGCATCGGCACTGTGCCTCACGCCCTCATCGCCGCCTACGGCGGTGACACCGTGCTCGCTGCCCGCAAGTTCGCGGAGTGGGCGCCGGAGGACTTCAACATCGCCGTCCTGGTCGATTTCGAGAACGACTCGGTGCGGACGGCGCTCGACGTGGCGCGTGCGCTTGGCCCCCGGCTCTGGGGCGTGCGGCTCGACACGTCAGGCGACCTCGTCGACCGCTCTCTTTCGGAGGAGAAGGGCGACTCCGACCTTCGTGGCGTCAATGAGCAGCTCGTCCGCAAGGTCCGGGTCGCGCTTGACGCCGAGGGCTTCGGCGACGTGAAAATCGTCGTCTCGGGTGGGTTCACCGTGGACAGGATCCGCGCGTTCGAGGGGCGAGGTGTGCCTGTGGACGCCTACGGAGTCGGCTCGTCGCTCATCCGGGGCGAGAACGACTTCACGGCGGACGTCGTGATGACGGACGGCAAGCCGTCCGGGAAGGTGGGCCGCGAGTTTCGCGCGAACCTCGGCCTCGAGCGCGCCACGTAGTTCAGTACGGCCGCGTGAACTCGGTCCCCGCCGGCCACACCTTCACGTGCTGCTCCCCTCGCTCGTACCGAATCAGGCCGACGCTCTCGATGTCGACCGAGAAGAGGTGGAAGTCTCGTCCCTCCCACTCTGAGAGGCTCTCGACGTACCGGCGCCGGGTCTTCTCGTCGTCGATCTCGACCGCCCGCCCGCGAAGGCTGATCTCGACCTCGTCCCCTTGGTTGGTACTGATCGGGTTGTGGAGCACGAGGCGTGGATCACGCAGGAGATCGACGGCCTTGCGCGACTGCCTCATCATCCCCAGGAAGAGCTCTCCGTCGAGGACGTATGGCCGCACACAGCTGATGCGAGGCGACCCGTCCTTCCGCAGCGTGCCCACTAGCACCATCCCGTGCCGCTTGAATTCGCCGCGGGCGAGCGCAGCCAACTCGGGCGCGCGGGCCTCGAACTCCTCCCACTTCACGGCGGGACCCCTACCGCGTTAGCGCGGCCGCCATGCCCGGCCAGCTCGCGATCGGATCGGTTGACCGGACGACATGTGCGCCGGCCTCGGCGAAGCGGGCGAAGGCGGCGTCGGCATCGTCGGTGTAGTCCACTGCACCGGGGACGACGACCGGCGACGAGCAGTCCTCGAGCAGGTAAAGCCGAGGTGCGAACTCCGGTGAGTCGGCGAGGAAATCCTCGACCGTCCACGCGACGCAGTGGCTCTTCGCCTGGCCGGCCACGATCACCGCGTCGAAGCCGAGCAGGTACTCGATGAGCGCGTCATTCCGTTCGCCGAGCGCCTCCCCCCGGGCGCCTCGGAGCACCTCCGGACCGAGCACCGAGTAGTGCTCGGTCAGCGGGCCCACGCCCTTGATCTCGAAGCGGGTCTGCGATCGTCGCGCGATCGCGTGGAAGAAGAGCGCCTCCTCGACCGCGCTCACGAGCGCATGTCCGATCCCACCGAGCATCGCGTGGAACGGCCAGATCGTGAGGTCGTATTTCCCGCCGGCTGCGAGCGCCTCGACATACGCGTGCAGGTGGTCATCCGCCCCGGCGCCGAGCCCGATCGCCTCCGCGACGTCGAGGTCGACTCGCCAGCGCCCGGCGGCGATGTCCTCCGGGGTGACGAGGGTGAACGGGTCCGGGTGCCGCCCGTCCGCGTCGACGAGGAAAGGGGCGTGGAAGATCTGGAATGCCTGATGCGTGTCCAGGGTGACGACCGTCTGCGTGATCGCGCCGAGGTTCCGGTACAGGAATGAGCACAGCCGCCGCGAGTCGTCGAGTGCTCCCGTTCCGGAGCGT
>Ga0209751_10002341_pt1 | contig 19047 bp, 13 predicted proteins | sample RifCSP13_1_FD_184019 | JGI IMG/M metagenome (GOLD analysis project Ga0209751, IMG submission 184019) | Soil microbial communities from Rifle, Colorado - Rifle CSP2_sed 13_1 (SPAdes) (version 2) | ecosystem: Environmental > Terrestrial > Deep subsurface > Rock core/Sediment | place: Rifle... | reverse complement strand
GCGGCAGGGTGTGTACCAAAAAGTCCAGCACGATCCCGCCCCGCTGCGCCCGCCCGCCGAAGATGCCGATCTGATAATCGAACTCCCACTTGTACTTCCATAGCGCCACCGCTACCCTCCACTCGTAGGAGCTGGCCGCAACTTGCCCATTGATCAACCCAGGCAGCGCTTCGGGCTCTGGCTGGATAGTGCGCGGGACGGTAGGGAACACGCTATATCTCCAACAACGTGATCTCGACCACGTGCGCCTCGCTGTTGTCCGCCATCACGATCTCGGTGGGCTTGGCCCCGGGCGGCTCGACCACTACGTACTTGTTGTCGAAAGGCGAATAGGCGCAGCGGAACAACAAGGCGGTAGGCGCATCCCCCCAGGTATCGACCTGAGCGAACACCGTTTCCGCCCGCACGTTGGGGTCTGGGATCTGATCCATGCCGGGCTGGTTATCGGCCACCCTGGCCAGGAAGGTGTAAGAGTACTTGACCTTCAAACGCACCAATGTTTCCAGCAACCACGACTTGAGCAGGGGCGTGTAGATTGCCAGGCTGGTGGACAAAATAAAGCGGAAGCGGATGCGGCGGGCCGTCACGTTGTAGGTTGCCGATAATGCTGCGCTCTCGAAAGGCGATACATCATAGATATTGCCCATGCGGGTCCAGCCCGAAGTGAGTGCGCCTGTCTCCAACTGGTACTCCACGCGGATGAACCGCGCCCCTGCTGATAGGTTCTCAGTAAACAGCTTCACTTCAGTGAGCAGCTTCAAGATATCGAGCATCCCCACCGTGACCCAGCTCGTGGTCAGATATCCTTCTGGGAAATAGCGGCTAACGCTATCGGTATATGGGTTGAACGTTTTGGTGGGCAGGGCCAGCCACAACACATCGCTCCCCTGGGCAATCCACAGCCGGGTCGCCATGTTCGGCACGACCTGGGCGGCCATAGCTTTGATGCGCTCGCCTAAGGGCGCCCGGTAGACTTCATGCCAGCCGCTCCCTTGGCGGGCCAGGATGGATGAATACCCGCTCCCCCCCGCGTCGATGGCAGCGTATACCGCACCCGGGTAGGAGAGCAAAGCCGAGACCTGCCCTTGTCGCTCGGAAGGCAAACCCAAATCGCGGTCCGGACCCACATCGTCCAGGTTGTGTTGGTAATAGCGCTCCAAGTGGTTGCCCATCGAGAAGTACAGGTACACCCCGTTGGTGGTCGAGGCCCGCCCGTTGTTCTCGCTCTTTTGGGTATCCACCTCGCGCAAAGGCAGCGGCACCACCGAATCGTCGTTCTGGGTCTGGATCTCGAAGATGCCCCCATCGGTGAAGATCCACGGGTTCTCCCGCTCATCCCCATACCGCTCCAGGCCGTTGATGCGCTCGTGCCCATCCCCGATCTCCACGTATTCCAGTCCTTGCGCAACCAGTTGGAACCCGTCCAGCAAGTCGATATTCATTGCTCCCAGGTCAAGGGTAAGCTGCAAGCCCAGGCTGGCAATAGCAGAGAAATCGGGCGGTGGGTAGGTGCTGGGCGTGATATCGATCAGGCACCAGATCCACCGGTTGGCCGCCAACGTGGGGATGTTGACGGAGTAGTTGTTTGTATAGATCACCGAAATCTCGACAAAGGTGAGCGGGTCTAAGTCCGCGCTCGTCTTCAGCCGTACCCAGTAGGCCTCTGCCCCGTTAATGCTGGCCTTGACCCAGTTGTAAGGCGCGGTGAAGCTGACCGTCCCATCCTGTCCCATCGTCGCCCCGGCCAGGGCTGTGCCGTCTGTTGTGATGGTAAGGGTTGCCCAGGCGCTCCCATTCATGAATTGGGCGGAAAGAACCGCGGCGTTGTTGTTCACAGAACCCAGGTTCACCTGGATCTGGTCGAACGGGCTGGCGTGGCCGATATACAGGTAATCGTTGTCTTCCCAGTATTCCACCTCCTGAGCGATCGACAGATCCCCATCTTTCGCTTTGGGCAAGGCAATAAAGCGCCCCATGTCTTCAGGAGTGATAGTGTTCTTCAGGTAAATCTCGTTGACGATCAGGCTCGTGGTCAGGTTGGCGCTGGGCTGGAGACGTATCCAGTAGTAATTGGCCGGGGCAGAGCTCACCGGCCAGGTGTCGAAATCCGCGTTGCCGTCATCGAAGCCAGTCTCATGGGTGGTAGGCAGGTTGAAAGTAATTGCCCCATCCTGCGCCAGGGTTGCCCCGCCCGATGCCGTGCCATCAGTCAGCCCACTTACCCCGTTCCAGCTACGCCCGGTGAAATACTGCACCACCATCGTTGCCGCAACTGCGTTGACCGTCCCGCCCATATTGACCCAGGCATAGTTGAAGCGCACCGGGCAGCCGATGTACAGGTAATCGGCGGTCTCCAGGGTCAGGATCACCGAGTTGAAGGAATCGTTATCATCCCCCGCGTTGGGCAAATAGGCGTACAGCAGGTTTGTGGCGCTGTCGTCGAAATGCAGCACGGTCGCCCCACGCTCCAGGTGGAAGTGCCACAACTGGTCGGGGATAGCTGTGTTAAGTCCCAGTTACTGCCGGTCATCCAACACCAGCAGTAACTGCCCGGCGTCCACATCCACCGACGATTTGATGCGAATGCCGATCTGCATGGCCTTGGTGCAGTCCACCGGCGGTTCCAGGTTCTTGACCGCTACCACGCCGGTGGTGAAACTTGCCCCCACCGCTACCCGCGTGTGGTCATCGAGCAGAGACTGGGTGACATTTGTGATAGGCCGGCTGTCCCAGGGGGTCTTGGTCGCTTCGAGCACCCCCAGGGAGTGGTATAGGTTCCCGCTCTGGTCCGTGTCGCCCCACACCGCCGGGAGCAATCCTTTCCAGGCGCACACCCCATAGATCGGGTGGTCATTGCGCGCGCCCCACAATACGTATCCCAAGGATGGGTGGCGAATGGCGAGCAAGAATTGGGCGCTCTCCACATCCGCGGCGTTCTCCCGGGCCCACACCCCGCCCACGTTGTGCTCTATGTAGCGGCGGCAAACATCTCCTGCACTCTCTCCAAAGGCGAAGTACAGGAACTCCCCCGCCGGTTCCACATCCGTGCACCAGCCGGGCAGGTCCAGCACCTTCGTCCATTTGTCCGATCCCAGGATCACGTAATTGGTGGCAGTGGTGTGGATGATGTTCCAGGCCGGGAAGACTTCCAGGTAGTTGGTCCCATTGCGCTCGATCGCCCGCCAGGGCGTCTCTTCCTCCGAACCCGGCCCATCGATGATCAGCACGGTGAATCCCGTCCATTCGTTGACCGTCCAGGCTTTGGTAGCATCGTTCAGGTTCACTTTGTCGGCGGTGTTATCGTCCGCTGCGCCGCGGTCCCCGTTCAGGTACAAATCGCTGTCCACGCCGGAGGTGAACTGAGTAACGTAATACAGCGCCCGTTTGTACTCCACGAACAAACCGGCCTGAAGCGTGCTGTCCAACACCCTGAAGTAGATGCAGATCGTGGTAGTCGACCAACTTGCACCCCCATTCGTGGACACCTTGGCGGTGCCCGAAGCGTCGTTAGCGATCTCGAAGTATCCGGTCGGGGTATCGGCCCATACCACCAACCAGTACGCGGTTCCCGAAGTCAGCGGGCTTGCTGCTGAGTAATTGGCAACCCCCCATCTGCCCACTACATCCAGGTCAGTGGCGAGGATCAGGTTATTGTCCACCTCCACGCCCGGCGAGCCAGCCACCTCGGTGTAGACCACCGCCCGCACGTTGGTGGTCGCCAGCCCCGCCGCGGTGCGCAGAAGTACCATCGCCTTGTACAGCGTCATGTTGGCCGCGGCCGTGAAGCGGATGGCGTAGCGGTTGGTTCCCGTGACTTGAGTCCAGGTGACATTCCCCAGGTTCCGTTGGTTGAGCGTGCGCACGCCCGTTCCGTATGTTTCAATCGCTCCCAATATGACCTGGTGCTCGTGCTCGGTGTTGACCCGGTAGCTGTCGGTAAATCGAGTGGTGTCGTCCTCGAACACGTCTTGCCCACGCCCGCCCACCCACGAGTCCTGCGGGATGGGCTTGTAGGGCGGCTCGCTGTCATCATACTTCGTCCCACCCTGGGCGATCTTGGTGGAGGTGCGCGGGTAGGGTGTGCGGCGGATCGCCAGCACATCGTCCTTGCCCTGCCCATTGACGATCATCAGCCCCAGAGGGGTCGCTCCGTCTGAAAGCGTGGCGTGGTGGGTGGGGTTGCGCTCAGTAGCGCCTGCGGCGGGTGTCAAAGCTCACCATCCATGATGCCCAGGCTTGCCAGCTTCACCCGATTGCGTCTGTTTGGGTTCTGCCACTTGGCCCGCTCTGCCCTGCCTTGCAATTCCTGAACGAGTTGGTTGATGTCCGGATCGCTGTCCCCGAACTTCGCCTTGCGCGCCAGAAGCAGCCGGTAGGCTGCCTCCAACACTACCCGCTTGGGTTCGATGAACTCGTGCAGTTTATCGCCTACTACGTACAGCACCGGGTGGGGCAGGTAGTACACCAGCTTCAAGATGCTGCCGGTCTGGTATTGGTGGTCGAGTACAAGCGTCTTGGCCGTGCCCAGGGCGGTCTCTTCCACTCTCCAGCCCGAAATCTGGTGGTAGCGGTTATCGTCCGTATCGCTGGTGTAAGTTTGCAGCCACACCTCCAACCCTTCCAGGTTCTGGATAGCGGCCGGCAGTGTGTACTCGGTTTGCGCTGCGGCTGTGACCAGCGTAACGTTGATGTAGGGGACGAATATCTCCCCCAATACGTCGTTGATATAGCTGACGATCTGAGAGAGCGGGTACAGCTCATTGGCTAATGCGTAATGGTCCCCCACGGCGGGCGCTACAGAAAAGTTGGGGCTGACCGCCACCACCCCTGTGGATTTGGTGAAGCCGGTCACGATGCGGTGCTCCCCTTCCGGGGCCGCACCCGCCCCGCCCGCATCCCGCAGTATCCAAATCGAGCCGCGCAAAAAGTAGCTGTCGGGGTACAGGTTGAGCAAGTAATTGGCGTCGGTGAGCGAGCCCACCGCCCCCCCTGTAGCATCTCCTTCGACGGTCGCTTTCAGCTCGCGGGCTACTTGATAAGTCAGATGGAAAAGAGTCGTTGCCATAATGCCTCACATGTGTATTCTGGGCTGGAGCCGCAATCGCCACTTGCGCCCGCCCGACCCCGCCACAGGTGGAGCGCCGATCACCACCGTGGGGGCAATGGCGGTCAACGCTGCCCCGGCGAAGGCCGGAGCCATGCTGAGGCTGCCGAGCACCTTCACCGGGTCGTTCGTGCTCATCACCGCCTCTGCGTTGGGGGGAGCTATGCTCAAGCTGCCCTTGATCACCGTGGGGGCGATGGCGGTTCCTACCATTCCCGCGAAGGCCGGGGCGATTGCCAGCGAGCCGAGCATCACAGCCGGGGCAATAGCGCCGGTTACTGCGGCTGCGTTGGCCGGGGCAATAGAGAGCGAGCCTTTCAACACCGCGGGCGCGATGGCGCTGAAAGCTGCGACCGCCTCGGGGGGGGTGATGGTAGTCCCGCCCGCCGCGGTGTAATCTATAACCAACTCAGGACGTTCGGCAGCCGTGGTATGGTCGCTTGATCGGAAGTCAAAGTTTACATTCGCCGCATCGGTCCGGCGCTGAAGAATGCCATAGTTTCCGCCATCCACCCAAGCCTGCACTTGGGTTATATCCAAACTAATCGGATATTCCGTCCCGGCGGCTTCTCCCGCGGTTGAGAAGGTTGCTAGAGCACTAGCATTCCAGTCAGTCCCACTGACTGAACAGCCCGCATCTGTGCCGCCATCTGACCCTGTATCGCCTGCCCACCGGATGGTAGAAGGCGCTGCATAATTCCAGGTCAACCCCTCCACCCATCCGCTGTTTGCGGCCAGAATTGAATTTAGTGTGAATGACCGTGAACCTACACTGGTATTCCATATCGATAGCGTTGCCGCTGTAACGGTCGATCCGTCCGGGATAGTATCAACATCTGTAAACTTGGCTAAGTTGAACCTGCGATTAGTTGCCGCAGGATTCGTAGACCATGAGATGTTCGTTGGTGTCGGGCTGGTAGGATCATTTTCACGTGTGAAAGAGTCTATACCAGCCGTGGCATCGGGTTGAGTAGTCAGGGTTGGATCTATTGCGACCGGATAAGTAGCCGTCAGTAGCCAGGCACGCGGCACGCGGACAGTGATAAACAGCGCGGTTGGTCCACCAGAGCGACGCACTTCATATTCACAGATAACCGCTTCTCCATTAGCGTCTGTAGCAACTGGCGCATCGGCGTACCAAAGCACCTGTGTGTTGGCGGTATTGCGAAACTCGATCCTATTGGCGGTTTTGACCCGTACACCATTCGTCTTTTCCCACTTTACCCCGTCCAGCCAGAGATCCACACCGGTTGATGTGGATAACGTCCACTCTGCCTCAAACCAGATAGACGGCCCGGTCACCGACGGCGTAGGCAGGTTCGCCAGGCTGTCGATGGTGATGTGCTTGATTAGCCTGCTTGGATGAGCAGTATAGGAGAAATGCCGTCCTGCACCGTAGCCGGCGGGAAATGACAGGGTATAGTCGTTTGAGATCCCCGTGACGGCTTGTTTGATAGCGATTTGCTGGCGGGATAGATCCTGATTGATCCAGTTGATACTCTGCGGGTCGACGATGATCCACTCACCGCTCTCGTGCCGCCACTCGACCAGATTGCCAGCGTTGAATACAGAACGAGCATGCACCTGGAAATCGGCCTGGGCAAGCTTCCACTGCCAGGCTCCCGTGTCGGAAACAAACGCAGTATCGATCTCGGTTGCCGAGCCGCGCACATGCAGCGGATCGAGAGTAGCAACAAACCGCGTGACGCCCCCACCAAGGTCAAACTCAATAAACCGTCTCCCCCGGCGGGTAACGGTTCGGCCTAGGTTTTCCTGGCGGATCAGCGCGGCGCGGTTAGCCATACCAACTCAGCGAGCAGTCCCAGATCGGGGTTGGTGATGGTTGCCATATTACAACCTCCAGCGGTCGTCCTTGAGAATGTGCAAGGTCATGGAGTGGTGGCTGATGGTCTGGTGCAGTTTCTCGGTGAACCACAAGCGGGCCACTTCCAACGCCCGTGCGCGCAGCTCGCTTTTCTCCCCAACCAGGGCTAGATCCCAGGCCTCCACCGGCAGTTCCTTCACCATCGCCTTGATCATCAAGAGCGGGTAGTCGGTGTCCGTTGCCAGAGAGTGGCGGATGTCTTCGATCGTGCGCGGGTACATCTCCCCCGGGTCCACTTCTAATCTCACTCTTTCTCCCACGTCTACCACCTTCGCCAGTTTCACCAATGGATGGGTCTTCACCTTTGCCATGATTTTCAGGGTATCGATCACGCTCATGTCAGCCTCGTCTCGCAGTTCTGGAGGGTCAGGGTCTGGGTATCGGACACGCTTACCGGGCCGCTAATATCCCAGGAAACCAGCACTTCCCGGCTGCCCTGGGTAACGTTGTCATCCGTCAGGATGGCGTAGTACGCGCCTGTTCCCGAGGCGGGGATCGGGCCTCCTGAAGCGGTCCATACTTCGTCCTTGATCTGCACCAAGGCCCGATCGTTCGTGTCGTCCTCGGTGATCACATCGAAATCAGTGGCATTCATCGCCACAGAGATCCCGCCCGTGGTGTAGCCGTTTCCATTCGCCAGCTCGGTCAATTCCGATTTCGTGTTGGTATCCGCCACGGGAGCCACGGCATTGGTGACTAGCGCCAAATACAGGTTTGTGGGGATATTGGCTTTCTGGAAGCCCCACTCCAGCAGGTTGAACTTGCCTTTATTGGTGACGACACTCGCCATGTCAGCCTCCTCCTATTTGCCCCATTGGAACTCAAGCTCCGCGGTGGCGGCAGCTTCGATAATCGTTACCGTGGCCCCTTGCCCGATCCACAGGATGATGGGGTCGTTGCTTGCTACCAGCAAGAAGCCTATGGCGCTGGTAGGGGTGGTCCCGTCCAGGGTGTAGCGGGCGTTTTGGGTAATACACTGGAGCATCAGCTTGTCGGCTGTTGCCGGGCGAGTCAGGGTTTGGGCAGTCGAAATATTGAGGCTGTCGTTGTGGGCGCCCACCGGGTCGAAGGTCAACGCGTCCCTTGGGTCATACATCATGCCCTCCCTGGGAGCACCCCTGGACGAACCAGCGCGCTGGCCTTCTCCAATTCTTCCTTGATGCGCTGCTGCTCCAGGGCCGCTTCACGGGCGCGGGCAGAAGCGGTGGTCTGGACGAAATCCAGCCGGTCCGCCCCGATCCATTCCACCTCGAACTGCCAATCGTACTGGAGCTGGTGAGCAACGATCTCGGCGGTCGTGCGCGCTTCGGCCCGCGCCAAATCCTCCGCGGCCTTGGCCCGCTTCTTTTCCTGGAAGCCGGCCAGGTAGCGCTCCCGCTGCTCATCGTTCATCGGCTTATACTCGAACTGCGGGAAAGCGCGCGTACGGGGGATGAAGGCCAGCCCGTTGGTAAACTTCACTCCCAACAGGGTCTCGTTGTAGGCCGCGCTGGGGGTCTTCACCATCCAGCCCTCTTCCTGGGCTTTCATCTCCTTGATAGTCCCGGCTTGCTGGGCGATTACGGCGTCCTTCTGCAAGGTCGCCGATTCCACTTCTTCCAGTCTCTTGGAGATAGCCGCCAGTTGCTTGAGAGCTTCATCCAGCGTCATTTCAGGTACTTCATTTTTGCTTGCGGTCATAATGCCTTTCCTTTTTGAGTGGTAATGGTTTATCCGGTCTCATCACCGTATCGGGGCTGAACCGCTTCTTGCTCCCGCTCCTGACCAATCGCCAATTTCGGTCACACCAATCTAAAAGCGTGTTATAGGGGTTCTGATAGAAGCCCCAGCCTGTTTGCGGGACGCGGTGCATGGGGCTGTCACAATAAGGACACGGGACAAGCGGGTCATCGATCATCCTGTGCACCACTTCAATGCGCCCGTGGTCTTTTACAGCACAGGCGTAGACGTAGGTAGGCATTATTGCTCCACGTCCACGATGGTCATGACCATCTCGTGCACCACCGGGATCAGGTCGCACTCCCGCATCAGGTGCTGCAGAGCCTTGACCGCGCCGGTATTGGCGTACATGCTGGCCCGCGCCTGCATGTACAATTCGAACTTCTTGTTTACTTCCGGGTCATCCTGGCCCTTGATCTCGTACAGAGTCTGGAACGCAGCCTGGGCCTGGTTGTTCCCCGCTTTCCACTTCTCTTTGGCGATCTGGAACGGGGCGATGTACTTCTCCAGGTTCTGCCTGGAAGTGTAGTAGTCCGAGTTCTCGATGATGAACCGGACGACTTTGTACGCCCCTTCGTTCATATTCGTCCACGCCCGAAGGTCGAGCATCTTCTGCGAGTCAGTTACTTCTCCGGCGTTGAACTGTTCGGTGCACTCCTTGGCCTTGGCGGAGTATTCAAAGTATTTGCTTTCATATCCGGCCAGGATCTCGCGCAGGCGGTCGCTGATCAGGTGAGGCGTCCCGGCAAACCCGTACACGATGGCGTTGCACACCATCGATTCGGGACGGATAGAAACTTCCAGCCCCCTACCGATGGCTATTCCAAGCCAGAACTCCAGCCCCGGTCGCTGGTAGGCATACTCGGTGTCCGTGGCGGCTTCGATCCCGTACAGCTCGAGCCGCGTGGCCCCCTGGAGAATTGCCAGCGGGATCATATAACAGGTCGTAGATGTGAAATACTCGGTGGGCTTCTCCCCGCGCAGCAGATGCGGCAAAAAGGCATCGCACACTTCGCGGAAAGGATAGGTTAGGCTGGCGGGGATATCCGGGTGCTTTTCCAGCATGTAGATCGGGAAGGGGTGCGGTTCTTTCAGCCACTCCCAATACTCCATGCTGCGGGGGATCTCCTTGCGGCAGAACCACTCCCGCTTGTGCATCTCCATCAAGCAGTCTACCCTGGGCATCTTGCCTTCCACGCCCAAAAACACGTGATGGTTCATGGTCCAGAACTCATCCGCTTTCGACTCCATTGCGAAGCGCAGGTGCAGCTCGGAAAATCCACATAAGGCGACAGTTTTCATAAGTTTTTAGCTTGGGCCCGGGGCAGGAGTCCCGGGCCCAATTTTGCGAAAAGAGTTTATAGGAAGCTAACCGCGCGGTCCCATTTCTCCCCAGGGCCGACGTTGAGCGTCACCCACGCGTCCAGCGTCCAGGAAGGCGATTCGGATGTGGTTCCGTTCACGGTGAACTCCACATCCACACTTCGTTTGTTGGTCGCGAACGGGATAGTATAGGTGGCGACTCCATCCGAGCCGGGGATGGCGGTCAGTTGCCCCACGATCCGGTCGGTCGTGGCCGGGTCGGTGGAGGTGGAAGCCCGGATGATCACACCCAGGGTATCGGTTCCGGCAGCCGCGCCGGCGATGGCCGAGATAGCCACAACCAGCGCCATCCCTGCTACCGGGGTGCCGAAGATCTCGATCGAGCTGGTGACGGTCGTAACCGTCATCGCCCCGTCCGAGGTTGCGCGAACACGTAAGTTGGTATCTGTGATAGGCATGGCGTCCTCCTAGGTCCAGTTTCCAGCGCTCTCTACGTTGCGAATCCGCGTCGCGCCGTAGGAGCCAAAACCAGCCAGCCCAAGCACCCACTCCACCCGCAGCTCGTGCTGGGGAGAATTTGCGTCCTCCCCGCCGTTCCACGGGTCGTAGGTTTCAAGCGGTCCCAACTGGATGCCGGTAACGCCCTGCTCCATGTTGAAGCTCGCCATGTACACGCTGGTGCCGATAGCGCCGGTGCCGTCGTTCTCTGTGGCGGTGATGATCTCGGTGGACTGGTCTTTCTTCAAACCCACATCGATCAGCGGAGCGCCCTTGTAAGTCACGATCTGGCGCTCGAAGCTGTCCTTGGTCACGTCCAGCCACAACCCGCCCGCGGCGGCGATGTAGCGGGCCACTTTGCCCAGCCCGTAGTACAGGCCCTCGTTAAGGAAAAGACCTGAACAATCCCCGCTGTTGGTCTTGTAGTGCGCTTCTTCCAGACAGTCGAAGAACCTGCGCCCATTGGCAACCGAGGCGGTCGGGTCCAGCGCGGCAGAACCGGATGCCACTGCATAGATAGTTTGACGGGAAGGCATGGCGGCGATGCGGGTCTTCAAACCTTCGAAGCCCAGCGGGTCTACCGCCAACTGCCCGTTGATGAAGTAGTCGTTGATGGTCAGCGCCAGACTCTTTAACTTCATATCAGTCTGGAGCTTTTTGGGATCGACAATGGTATTCTTGACCTTTTCGAACACCCCGATCCCATTGGATACGCCGCCCAGGATGTAGACCGATTCCCACACCTGCTCCACATCGCCTTCCGAGGCGGTGTACGTCCCGCCGATGGCGCGGAACGCCACGGCCGGCAGCGTCTGCCAGCGAACGGCAATGGAGCGGAGGCTGTCCACGTTCTCGAACGGCAAAATCTCCATCACCCGCGCGGTGCGGATCATGTTCTCGAGTACGTATTTTCGGAGGGGTTGGGTCTCAACCTTGGCGAGCTGTGCCAGGGTAACAGGCATAGCTTATTCACCTTTTTTTCATGGCGGCGTTCCATAGATCGTCACCATGCAGATTTTGGATAGTATTGGCCGCGCCCTGTCCCCCACTCGACAGGCCCGGCATCCGGGCGGCAGTCGTTTCGGGGCTGACAGGAGCGGATAGAGTCTGAGGCGCTGCGGCAGGCAGGCGGGTAAGTTTCGCCTGGCACGCTTCTCGCACAGCTTTATAGAAATCTTCTGGGCTTCCCGTCTGGGCTTTCTCGATGATCGCCACTTCCGGGTCGTTGTCCTCGATTTCTATGCCGAACGATTGCATGATGGCGACGGCGTTATCCGTCACCTGCTGCTGGAGGGGGGTAAGCGGTTCTCCTCCTGCACCCGCTGGCGGCTGCAACTGCCCCTGGCCAGGGGCGGGCTGCGGCTGTCCATCGGGGGGTTCTTGCTCGAAGGCTGAGAAAAGCGCCTGCTGTCTCATGGCGTTGGCCTGCTCAGGTGTTACCTGCACGCCCACTGCCTGGAGACCTTTCAGGGTTTCCTGAATGCCTTTGAGCTGGGTTTGAACCCTGCTCTGGAAGGAATCGGTCTTACTCTGCACCCCTTTGTAGTTCGTCGTGAGAGCCGCCTTGAGTTCTTCCCTTAAGGCAGCGATCTCATCCTTGGTAGCGTAGGTTGGGGTTGCTGCTGAGCTTGTACTCAAGCCGCCTGCAGCCTGGCCAGGCGCGCTGGCGGGAGTCCCCGTTCCTGGTTCAGTACCTTGGCTTGGAACTGTCATTGACTTTTCACTCCGTTCAAAGGCGTCTCATTCTCCATTCATTCGTGAATAGAATAACACAAAGTTTACGTGTTAGTCAACTACATTCGGCTTGCCGAAGGGCGCTATTGCTGCGGCACTACCAGGTCTCTCAGGAGAGACCCCACAAACGTCTCGAACGTGCCACCTGGCCGGCCGGCTTTGTTCCACAGATATTCCAATTCCCTGATTGCCCCGCTGGAAAGCTGCTGTCCGGCATAGTAGTGGCCCATTGTTTGGCGGATAAGCGCCGGGGAGAACTGCTCGAGGAAGGAGAAGTCCAGCCCGCCCAGGTTCCCGCCCGAATATTGCTCGATCTTGGGGTTGGCTTTCTTCTGCTCCCGGTTCCACTCCCAATAATCCGCCAGTTCCGGGAACTGTTTCAGGAAGTCCTTGCGCTCCTGGCCCTTGGGCAAGCCGAAGTACCACTGCTGAAGCGCATAATAGTTGGGGAATTTAGTGTTGCGCTTCTCGCGGTACGCATCCACCGAGGCGGCGTCTTCCGCCAGGGGCAATTCTATCTCGCCCATGCCTTGCACGCCTGCCGTCTCGAAAGTTTGCGGGGCGGTCCCGCCCAACATCTGCGCCCACACCGCCAGGGTCTGCACGTCCAGGGTGTCGTAATTGCGGGTGTCGCTGTCCAAAAAGTCGGACTGGAACATATCGCCCATCTGCGCCCGGGCGCTTTGCTTCTGCACGCTGCCCAGGGCGGAATACTTGTCCCACACTTCGGAGATCAGGAACTGGCGCAATCGCTCTTCCGGCTCGTCCCATATCGCCAGCCGCGCCTCGAGCTCGGGGTGGGCGTCGAAGAAATTGCCCAGCGCGTCCATATCGCCCAGGTTGTATTGGTTGCGGGCTTGCTTGTAAAGCTCGGCCACGTTGCGCTGAGCGAGTTCCCCATCCGGCAGCAAACCTGCTGGCAGCCAGCCGAACATGGTCGCGCCCATAAAGTCTACCGGGTTTTTCAACCCCCCGTGCAAAGCGCCATACACCGGGGCTGCACCTGGGGTGCGCATAGCAGTCTCTAAATCCGCTCTGCGCATAGCTTCCTGAAAGATGGGTCCCTGGCGCTCGATCGTGGCCTGCTGGATAGCCTTGGGGTCGTAGCCGTCCGCGGCCATCGAAGCCAACATGCGGTCGATGTAATAATCGCCCCAGTCGCCAAACTCGGAGATGCCCCGTGCCCTGCGCAAAGCCGTCTCCGGGGCCGCCAGCAGCGTACCCACCAAATCTCCCAATGCTTCCAGCGGAGAGTCACGGGTGACGGTCTGGAGCGTGCGCCCCGTGCGGGTGATGGGCAATAGCGGCATATCCGCGCGGCCTGTGGTAGGGCTTTTGCCGGTCGCTAAAAAGTAAGGCAGGGTCAGGTACAAAGCGGGTTGCAGAAGCAAAGAGAGCATATCCATTTTCCCGCCCTCATCCGCTTCCGATCTGCGCTGCGCCTCAGCCACGGCCTGCCCCCAGATGGGTCCTTGCCTGTTTTGGGCAGCTTCGGCGGCTTCCCGCTCGGAGATAGTACCCTGCTGCGCCATCTGCGCCAGCACGTACTCGGCATTGCGCTCTTCTTCCGTCTTGCGCCGCGCCATTTCATCGATTGGGTTCAGGAACTCTTCGAAGGGGAAGAGCTTCGAAACCGGATCTACCCACAGGTTCCCGCCGGCCCAATCGGGCAAATAGGGGGCCGGAACCGCCATGCGGTCGGCGAAGCGAGAGGGGAAGCCGGGCTGCTGCATCTTGTTTCTGAACGTATCCCGCAACCGGGCGTAGTTGGCAAACCAGGCCGGGCGGTCAATCGCTCTCTGCGCCCACTGCCACATACTGCGCGTGTACCAGAACTGGTAGGGGTAGAGAATATTGGCCCACTGGTCGAACCCGCGCCGCTTGGAGTAGTTCAACAGCGCCTGGTCACGCAAATTCTCGCCCCAGGCCATCGAAGCCCGCTTGACCGTTGCCATATCGCCCTGGACGCCGGACAGCCATTTATTGAACTGGGTGGAAAGAGCGGGCGGGAGCGCTGCCCCGTCGATGCTGGCTTGTTCGGAGCCTAATACCCTTTGCTCCAGAGCATCCAGAAGCGGGCGGACCCGCTGCGCCCAGCCATCCCCTTCCGTCTGGTGGATGAACTCGGGCGGGGCCACTTGCTCAGCAGCCCCTGGCGGGAGCGGGCCGGTAGCAGGGCGCTGGTTGGTGGGGAAGGTCATTTGCGCCCGTGGGGTGCGCGCCCCGCCCTGGATGTAGGGCATGGTCTTCCGTTCCCCGTTGATCTCATAGATGAATTGGGCCGGGTTGTCTGGGTCAGGCCCGATGATGCGGGCTGGCCCGCGGGCGGTGTCGAAGAACTCTCCCTGCTCAAAGAGTGGCCCGGCTGCCTCCCCACCTTCTCTCGCCCCTTCCATTTGTGGGCGGTAAACGTCTTCCATCCCCGGCATAACCGGCTGCACTTCCGCTTCGCTTGGTCGGAACGGGGCCTCGGTCGCCCGCTGCGCCGTGCCGGAAAAGAGCGGTAAGGTCTCTGCGCCTGCACCGGGGAGTTCCATTTGTCCGGGTTGAAGAGCAATCTCTTCCTCCAGCATCCTGGCTACTAGTGGATAAACATCCCGTATCGTATCTAAATCAATCAAGTCCTCCCTATAAGCATCCACAACGATTTCGGTATAGGGGCGCAAGCTCTTTGCCAATTGCTCAGTATTGATGCCGTTCTCTTTAGCTACTGCTTCCAGGGCGGCGCCAAATTCGTCTGGCAATCTCTCCAGTACCAGAGCATCACTACGCCCAAGATATTCCAACAATCCATAAGCAAACAACTCGCTCTCGATGTCATCCCCAATCAGTTTCCTCCATGCTTCATTCGTAAGCGGAAGTTCTCCGTGTACTTGCCTTAACCAATCCCTCACAGTGTCAGGAAGGCGGCTATAAAAATCATGGAGCATTTCATGGGCCATTCGCATGGCAGGAACACCACGGATCTGGTTGTACTCAACATCCGAGAATACGGCAGCTATCTTTTTGGGATTTTCCAACGACCCTATATCATGCCAGATGGCTGCCGCGTCTCTCGCTGCCAGGATTGTCCGGCGGTATTTGTTGACAATTGCGCCCTTCTCGCCATACACCAACTTTGCCTTAGTAGGAATAGCCTGTGTAAGTTGGGCGACCGCCTCCAAGAAACCCTCTGGGACTTCTGCTTGTCTCTCGAAAAGCAACTCTACTTCTGGGTTCGTGCCTGGGTAGGGTGCGGTCTCGCCCATCGCCTGGTCGATGTGGTCCGAAAATGCGTTCAGGTCTTCCACTTCCTGCACCGTTTCACGCGCTACGCGGTGCTCGGCAGTCTCGGCCGGGATGCGGCGGGCAGCTTCCATATTCCGGCGGGTAATCCCCATAAGCTCCCCAAAGCGCTGCTCCACGCCCTGAGCGAGCGCACCAAGTTCCTGTCCGATCTCGGCCGGCGCTTCTCCAAACAAGGCAAACCACTCATTCCCCAACTGTTCGATGCGGGCCGGGTCGTACAGGGCTTCGTCCGCCTTGCGCAGATTTGCGGAGAAGTCTATAACCCGCTCTCGCCACCCCCCCACGTCGAACACAGGCTCGGCCATGCCCGCTTTCACCACGTCGTTGTAGTTCTTGGAATAATGGTCCAGCCCCAAGCGCTTCAGCTTCTCGTACAGCACGTAGGGCTGCCCGCCTGCCCTGGTTTGCTCATTACCGGCGATGATGTCGTCGATCGCTTTCAGCACAGCGTCTACCCCGCGTAAATTCCCTAGGCTGGGCGAACCCAGATCCCCGTACCAGGCCGGATAGCCGCGCCCCATGCGCCCAAGCACTCCCCCTTCCGCGCCAATGATGTTCACCCCGCCCGCGCCCCGCTCTACCCCTTCCAGCACCGCCCGCATCTGGAAAGCATTGGCCTGGAACACCTGGCGGGCGCCCTCGCTCACTTCCGTCAAAGGCCGGAAGGCCAGCGTGGTGGGCAATGGCTGGTCGGCGGGGGGAATCTCCCCGTAACGGGTGCGGATCTCCTGGTCGATAGCTTCCGCGGCACGGGCGAAGTCGTGGGCGGCCTGGCGGTTCTCCAATGCGATCCGCATCAGCTCAGGGTCCACATCGGCCAGGCGGGTAATCTCCGCGCCGCGGTTGGCGTACTTGCGTACAATGTTGAGCAAATGGTTGTCGAACCCCGAAACAGGCTTGCCGGTCACGTCTGCCGATGCAAGTCCGAACTCCTGGGCAAGCGAGCGCAACTGCCCCATCCGCTCAGGTGTGGAAACAGCCGGGGGCATGGGGGGCGGCGGCTCGGGAATAGGCGGGGCTTCCGGCATGGGAGGTTCAACAGGCGGCGCTTCTGGCGGTCGCACAGCCTCGGGAGGAACAGGCGGTTGGGTGGGTGGAGGCCCTTGTGGGACAGGCGCAGGAGCGGCCGGGGCTTCCCCTGGCGGCATCTCTCTGGTGAACCGCACCAGGTGGTTCTGCCCAGTAGCCGATGCGTACAAATCGTTGAACCCTTCTATTTGCTGGCGGAAGAACTCGTGGATGAAGGGCATGTATTCCCCATCCAGGAACTCAGTCCATCTCCCCCGCCGAAACTCTGGGGTCTGGCCCACCATCTCGTCCCGAAAGGCCAACATCATCCGCGAGCGTTCATCGCCTAAGAACTGCATCCGCTCCCGCCAGTGAGCGGCAGCATCGGCCACATCATCCCCGAACTGCGCCCGTGAGATGAGCACAAACTTACTATCCATCCGGCGGTTGATCTTCCCCACTTCACGAACGGCGTCCTGGTAGCCTTCGTTAATCCGCGCTTCCAGGTCGGTCCAGGCGTTGTTGCGCACAATATCGTTCTCGTATCTCGTGTTGAAAAAGCGGTTGTATTCAGTCTCTTTGAAGTTGTAGAAATCGCCCCAACGGGTGTGCGAGGCTTCCACGTCCAGGAGGTAGGCGCGGCTGGCCGCGTCTTGGGTACCCAACCCTTCCAAGATACCCTTGATAGAAGCCTTCTCAAAGTTGCGCGTCCGTCTCCAGCCCCGATTGGCGGCTTCGCTGCGCATGCGGAAAAGAGCGTTGATGGAATCAGCGGATGCGCCCCGCAGTCTCAACTCTTCGGCGGTGTTGAACGCTTCTTCCCAATCGCGGAAGTGCTGGGTCCAAAATTCAGCCATTGAAAACTGCTGCTCGTCCCAGATGCGCAAAGCCTCGGCAAACCCGCCCCCCGCAACCTGCCCGGTTACTTGCTCAGCTCGGGTAGTAAGCTCGCGCACGGTCAGGTCGTCCAGGTGGTCCTGCACCTGTTCTTCCACCCGCTGGAAAGCGCCCCTCACTTCGTCAGGGGTACGGGCATTCTGCAAGTCTTCTCTCAAGCCATCGTACACTGGTCCTAAGGTGTCCCGCGCTACCGCCAGGTCGATACCGGCTTCCCGCGCCACATCCGGCAATACACGGTCTACCTGGTAGCGGGCGGCGGCGGTCGAAAGCCCCTTGAGTATCTCCCCCTTGTTCATGCTGCCTTCGATGGTGCGGTAAGCAATCTCGGGCAAGCGCGGGTCGATATCGCGCAAGGCCATCTCCAACCCGGGCGGCATCCGCTCGAAACCTTTGCCGCGTGTCCACAAACTGTTCCAGGTCTTCTCCATGCCAATGTAATAGGCCCGGCGACTCTCCGCGCTTTCAAACACTTTGGAACCCTGGGTGAAGGGAGCAAACTTATTGGCGGCGTCCAAAACGCTGTTGGCCTTACCAAGCAGCCCGGCGTGCGTCTCTCCTGCCCGGCGGATAGGCGCTTCTCCCAAGGCTTCCCCGCCTACCCCAATAGCCTTGCCGATCCCGGCTTCGCCTACCTTCCCCACTTCCAGTTCGGGGCGGACACCGGCCGCCCCGATCCCGGCTTCGAAGCGGTAGGGTTCCACGCCCAGGCGGGTGATAAAGCGGTTGATGGTCTCCGCCCCGGGAAAACCAAATACGCCTGTTGCGGCTCTCGTCACCACGTTGTTGACCGCATTGTTGACGAAATAGGCCGGGTTGAAACCCAATAGCACCAAAGACTGCGCCCGCTTCATCGTGTCGAACAGCCGGAACACCGGGCTGGCGGGTTTGACCCCATAAGCGGCTACGGACCAATCCGCGGCGTGCTCGGTGAAGCTGCCCCACAGCTTCGCTTGGAACTCATCGGGGTGCCAGGCTACGGCGTTATCGCCGGTAAATGCCTTAGCGATGCTCTTCAGGTCGTCGGCTCGGAAGCGCCCGTTGGCGGCTTCCTCCACCAATGCGCGGCCCATCTCGCTCGTGCTCTGACCCGCCATGTCCAGGATACGGCGGAACACGTTCTCCGCCCCGTTGGACGAAGCCAGTATCTTCAAAATATCAGCGGGGCTTTCTCCCAGCACCTGGGCGACGCGCACCAGCGCATTGCGTTGGGTGTCCGCGGCGTGCCAGACCGTCAACTGCTCGTTAGCCTTCTGTACGAAGCCGGTCACAGCCCGTTGCCCGGTGTACATCTCCGGGCTGCCAAACATATCGCCCATCGCAGCCGATTCATGCGGCGACATGGAACCTAACTGCCGCACCATCTTCACCTGGGCGTCCGGGTCTCCCCTGAAGCGGTCCAGTCCTACTCCCATATTATCGGCCATCATGGAAGTAAAATAGCGCGCTTTGGCGTCCGGGGTCAGCCCCGCCAAATGCGCCCACGCCCGGTGCACCGGGCCCAATGCGGAAGTCTCCGGGGCCAGGTCTTTGATCAGCCCGGTCTCGGTCAGCCCGCCCGCAAACTTCTCGAACGCGCTCAACTCATCGG
>Ga0209751_10002340_pt1 | contig 19048 bp, 16 predicted proteins | sample RifCSP13_1_FD_184019 | JGI IMG/M metagenome (GOLD analysis project Ga0209751, IMG submission 184019) | Soil microbial communities from Rifle, Colorado - Rifle CSP2_sed 13_1 (SPAdes) (version 2) | ecosystem: Environmental > Terrestrial > Deep subsurface > Rock core/Sediment | place: Rifle... | reverse complement strand
GAGAGGACGGCCCGCTGACGATCACTTCGCGGCTACCTTCCCGCTGAGCCGGTCTTCGAGGGCCTGGAGCTCCGCGGCCCTCTTCCGGAGCTTCTCCTCGCGGTCGAGGAGCTCGAGCGCTTTCTGTTGGATGATCTTCACGCGTCGGTCGATGTCTTTGCGGGCCTCCTCGACCTCGGCCTTCGGCGCGTCCGGCGCGGGGCCCGGCGCGACGACCGTCTTCATCGTCTTGAGATCCTGCTCTCGCAGGGAGAGCTCCTCCTCGCGACGCGTCAGGGAGGCCTCACGTTGCTCGAGCCTCGCCTCCCGGTCCCTCGTTTGCTCGGCCTGGTCCAGGATCTCGATCGCGCGCTTCTGGAGGAACTTCCGCTCCTTCGCCAGCTGGGCCTTCTCGAGGTCGATCGCCTGCTTGACTGCGTCGGAGGGCTCTGCGGCCGGCTTGTGGGACATCACGAGGCGTTCCTTGGCCATCGTGGCGAACCGCTGGCTGAGGTCCGCGACCCGGGCCTCGATCTGCTCCCGGACCTTGTCCGCGTCGGCCTCCCGCCTGGCCGTCTCGGCCCGCTCTCGCTCCAGGGTACCGACCGCTTCCTTGTGCGCGGCCTCGAGCTTCGCGACCCGTTCGGTCGCCTCGCGGTACTTCGCCTCGAACTCCGCCTTCGCCGCGATGAGGTCCCGGCGCTCCGCCTCGAACGCGTTCCGTGCCTCCGCGAGGGCCTTCGCGTCGTCCGGATGGCCTTTCGCCTTGAGCTCCGCGGCGAGCTGCCTCGACGACTCCCCGGCCTGGGTCGCCCGCCACACGCCACGCGCGAACCCCTGCTGGTTCTGGGTCACGTAGTCCGCGATCGCGGAGAGCCGCGCCTTCTGCCGTTCGAGTTCGTCGCGCCGCCCGCGGAGGTTCGCTTCGTCCGCCTGCAGCTTGACCTCGGCCTTCGCGAGGTCCGTCTCGCGCGCGTTGAGGCGCGCCTCCCGCTCCGCGACGGCGCGGTCCGCCTCCTGTGAATGGGCCGCGTCCGCTCCCTTCGGCGCGCGACCCGCCGCGCCGAACTGGCCGTGCGCCGCATTGAGGACGAGGGCCGTCCAGTTGAAGTCGTCCGGAGAGAGCTGCCCCCGGGACAGGAGGACGAACACGGACCGGCCGCTCTGGAACGCCGTGAACACGTACTCCCCCACGAAGAGGCACTCGCGGTCCCCGATCCCTTCGTCCGGGAGGGCCCGGAGGAAGTCGTTGTAGTCGATCGGGCAGTCCGCGTCGAGGACGTACTCGCCCGCCATGTCCCCGGCGTCGTCGAGGACGTAGATCTTCTTGAGCTCCGCGCGCGAGGACTTCTTCGGCACGACGGCCATCAGGAAGGGGACGAGGCCCGGGCTGAGCGCCCGTTCGAAGATGGTTTCTGCCAGGGTCTCAAAGAGCCCTTGCATTCGCTGCCCGCCTTGGCACCCGTGGCACGCGGCGTCCCGCGCTCACGGCGTCGGCAACAGGTGGGCCCGTCGCTATATAATGAAAAGGCCTTGGTTATCGAGGCTGAGAAGCGCACGTCCTACGGGGCCGATTTCGCGGGAGGGGCCGCGGGCTTCTCGGAGGGCTGCGAGGTCCCCTCGGCGGGCGTCTCGGCGGACGAGGTCCCGCGCAAGAACGTCCGCTGCATCCGGACCGCATAGTCGCGCAGGGCCACGAGCCGGTCCTCCCGCGACCGCACCTCGAGGTCCAGCTCCTTCACGCGCATCGCGGCGCCCTGGATGTCCGATTCGATCTGGAGGGCCCGCTGCTCCCGGCGGGAGACGAACAGCTCGCGCTGCGCGATCTCCTTCTCCCTCTCCCGGAGGAGCGCCTCGCGCCTGGCGAGGGTCGGCGTCAGGTTGGGCGGGATGTGGACCCGGGCCGCCGCGAGGAGGGTCCCGATGGACCCGCGGTCCTCGATCCGCGGCACGCCGAGCGTCAGGACGACGAACCACAGGTCGTCCACGCGGAACGGGGTGAAGGCGTACTCGCCCTGGTAGAACGAGACGAGGTGGCGGAGCCCGTTCATCGGGAGGGAGCGCTGGAGGTCCGCGAACTCGAGCGGGCACTCGTCATTGAGGGCGTACTCGCCGAGGAGGGCCACGCGGTCGTCCAGGACGAAGATCCGCTCGTAGTCGACCCGGGGCACCGTCTTCGGGGCTCCGAGCGCGTAGCCCGCCGGGACGACGCCGAGGTCGAGCGCCGGGGTCGTCCGTTCCTGTGGCGCCGCGTCTCTCGTCAGGCGATGTCGCTCCTCCCACCGGTGGGCTACCGAAGATACTCGCGGCGCAGCACTTGAGGGTTTCGCTGCGGGGGTCGTCTCGTTCTCGGTTCGGAGAACGGGAATCCTCACACGAGGCCACGCGCCTTCGCCATGTCGTCCACTCCGATCGCGAGCTGCGCGTTCCCGGCGACCGTCTCGAGGTGGATCACGCTCGTGATGTTCACCCCGGCTTCGCCGAGGCGCCGTGCGAGGTCCGCCAGGGAGCCCGGTTTGTCTTCGAGGCGCACGACGACCACGGTGCGCTCGGAGCACTCGTAGCCGGCCTGCTTGAGGGCGGCCCGGGCCCTCGCGGGCTGCTCCACGACGAGGCTCATGTACGACCGGCCGCCGCCCGACTCCGCGCTGATCGCGTTGATGTTGATCCCCGCGCCGCCCAGGAGGCTCGCGAGCTTCCCGAGCTCCCCCGGCCGGTCGGGCACCACGACGTCGATCTGGATCACGACTCGCCCCCGTCCCGGCATGGGCGTGCGGGGCATAGAAGGCTTGCGCCGCCCGTCGAGCGGCGGGCGAGAGGTTATCCCGCGGGCCCGCGTCCCCGGGTCGATCCCCATGCGGTACACGGTCAAGTACGTCGGGCTCCAGGTGCGGGACCTGGACCGGTCCATCGCGTTCTACCGGGACGCCCTCGGGATGGAGCTCCGCCATCGGGGCCAGGTCCCGGAGACGGGCGGCGAGCTCGCGGAGCTCATGAGCCCCGGCTCCTCGATCCTCATCGAGCTGAACTGGTACCCGGAGGGCTCCCCGTTCTTCGGAGGCCCGTACCGGAACGGGGACGAGCTCGACCACCTCGCGTTCGAGTGCGAGGACGTCGAGGCGGCGTACCGCGAGCTCCTCGGGAAAGGAGCCCGGGTCGGGCACGCGCCGTTCCTCGAGGGGAACACCCTCCTCGCGTACGTGCAGGATCCGGACGGGATCTGGATCGAGCTGTTCGCGCGCGCGCCGGGCGACGCGCAAGGATAAGAGCCCGACGCGGCTCCCCGTGCGGATCACGTGGGCGCCGCCTCGGACCTCTTCTTCGGCCTCACGACGGCCGTCGGGTACGGGACGGGGGACTTCCTCGCGCGGCAGGCGTCCCACCGGATCGGGCACCTCCGGGTCCTGTTCTACCTGGAGGCGTTCGGCCTCGCGATGCTCCTGCCCCTCGCGTTCGTCCTCGAGCGCGGCGGCTGGGACCCCGCGGACCCGTGGGCCCTCCTCGCCCTCCTCGGGCTCGTGAACCTCGTCGCCTCCCTGTTCCTGTATCGCGCCTTCGAGCTCGGCGTCCTGTCCGTCGTCTCGCCCGTCGCGTCGAGCTACCCCGCCGTGACGGCGGCCCTCGCGTTCCTCTTCCTCGCGGAGCGGCCCGGGCCCCTCGCGACGGCGGGCATCGGGATCGTCCTCGGCGGCGTCCTGGTCCTGTCCCGGTCCCGAGGCCATCCGGACACCCCGGCCCCGCGGGACGCCCGCGCGGGCCTCGCGTCCGCCTTCGTCGCGTTCGCCGGGTACGGGGTGTTCTACTTCGCCCTCGCCTATTTCGTCGAGGCGATCGGTCCGGTCACGGCGGCCGCCCTCGTGCGGGGCGTCGGCGCGGCGGTCCTCCTCGCCGTCTCCGTGCGCGGCCCGCGCCTCGCCGCGCGCCCTCCGAGGGACCTGTGGGGCCACGTCCTCGGGATCGCGGTCCTCGACGAGGTCGCGTTCCTCGCGTACAACGTGGGGATCGTGGACGGCTCCGTCGCGATCATCGGGACCCTGAGTGGCCTGTTCAGCGCGGTCACCGTGATGCTCGCCGCAGTGGTCCTGCGAGAGCGGCTCACGCGCGTCCAGTACGGCGCGATCGCGGGCCTGCTCGTCGGCGTCGTCCTGATGGCCCTACGCTGACGGCCCGAGGACGAACCGCGCGTCCACGACCCGGTATCCTTCCCCCTTCCCGAGGACGATCACGGGGTTCAGGTCGATCTCGTCCACCCCGTCCAGGTCGAGGACCATCTGGGAGAACCGCTCGAGCGCGTCCGTGAGCGCCTCGACGTCGCTCGGGGCCTCCCCCCGCACGCCCTCGAGGAGCGGGTACGTCCGGATGGACCGGATCATCCGGCGCGCGTCCTCGTCCGTGAGGGGCGGGATCCCGAAGGCGACGTCCTTCAGGTACTCCACGTAGACGCCTCCGAGACCGAACAGGATGAGGGGCCCGAACACCTTGTCCCGCGTCATCCCGAGGATGACCTCCTTCCCGCCCCGGACGAACTCCTGGACGAGGAAGCCGTCGAGGGCGAGGCCGCGCGCCGTGAGCCGGCGGGCCATCGCGGTCGCCTCGGACCGCACGGCCGCGCCGTCGCGCAGGTCCAGGGCGACCGCCTTGAGCTCCGTCTTGTGGACCAGGTCGGGCCCAAGCGCCTTGATGACGACCGGGAAGCCGATCCTCGAGGCCGCGTTCGCGGCCGCCTTCGCGTCCCGGACGACCTCCGCCCTCGCGGTCCTCAGGCCGTACGCCTCGAGGAGACGCCAGGCGTCCGCATCGGCCACGCGGCCGGGCCCGCGGCCGCGCGCCTCCGTGACGATCGGCTCGGTCCGCGAGCGGTCCACGTCGAACCGTTTCACGGATCCCTCGGGCCGCGCGAGGTACATCGTGCGGCGGTGCATCGCCGCGAGGGCCCGCGCCGCGCTCTCCGGGAACAGGTACGACGGGATGCCGTTCTGGACGAGCTCCACGAACCCCGGGCTGTCCTCCGAGCGGCCGAGGAACGTGCACAGGACCGTCTTGTCGCGCCGCTTCGCCGCGGTCCAGATCGATCGGGCGACGAGCACCTCGTCCGTCACGACGGGAGGTACGTACACGGCGATGCACGCGTCCACGCCCGGGTCCGCGAGGACCGCGTCCATCGCGCGCTCGTAGTCCTCCGCGGTCGCGGACGCGATCAGGTCGACCGGGTTCGCGAGGGCCGCCTCGGGCGGGGCCCACGCCCTCATGGAATCGACCGTGGAGGGGGCCAGCTCCGCGAGCTGGAGGCCCTGCGCGACGAGCTCGTCCACGCACATGATCCCGGGTCCGCCGGCGTCCGTCACGACCGCGACCCGGGGCCCCCTCGGGAGGGGCTGGAGGGAGAACGCCATCGCGTCGTCGAACAGCTCCTCGATCGAGTTGGCCCGCTGCACGCCCGTCTGGGCGAACACGGCGTCCGCCGCGAGATCGGACCCGCCCAGGGAACCCGTGTGGGAGACGGCCGCGCGGCTCCCCGCCTCCGAGCGGCCCGACTTCACCGCGATGATCGGCTTGCGCTTCGTCACCTCGCGCGCGATCCGCACGAAGTTTTTCGGGTTGCCGAAATTCTCGATGTACATGAGGATGGTCTTCGTCTCCGGGTCCGCGGCCCACGCCTCGAGGAGGTCGTTCCCGCTCACCTGGGCCTTGTTCCCGAGCGAGCAGAACTTCGCGAACCCCACGTTGATCGACCGCGCGTGGTCGAGGATCGCGACCCCGAGGGCCCCGCTCTGGGTCATGAAGGAGATCGTCCCGCGGAGGGGCGGCGTGGGGGCGAACGTCGCGTCCATCCGGACCTCCGGATGCGTGTTGATGACCCCCATGCAGTTCGGCCCGACCATCGTCATGCCATGCGACCGGCACAGGTCGAGGAGCTTCGCCTCCCGCTCCGCGCCCGGGCCGCCGATCTCCCGGAAGCCGGCCGTGATCACGACGAGACCACGCACCCCCTTGCGGCCGCACGCCTCGACGGCCTCGAGGGCGACCTCCGCGGGGACCGTCACGATGGCCAGGTCCACGGGATCCGGGATGTCGAGGACGGTCGGATACGCCCGCACGCCGTGGACGCTCGTCGCGTTCGGGTTCACCGGGTAGACCGTCCCCTGGTACTCGTTCACGATCAGGTTGTGCATGATCGCGTACCCGACCTTCCCGCGGTGGCGGGACGCGCCGACGACCGCGATGGACCGCGGCGAGAAGATCGCGTCGAGGCCGTCGGATACCATGGCTCGCACCCTTGAGGACGGGCCCGGGCCGCGGGCCGCTAGATTATCGGGCCAGATAACCGCGTCATTCGTATAATATATCGTCGCGGGGAACCGGGGTCCTCGCAGCCCACGGTCCCGTCTCGCCGGGAGACCTCAACGCATGTCCTCGCGCACTCGTCCGCCCGCCCGGAACGGCCTCGCGGTCGCGGTCCTCGTCGTGGCGATGTCGTTCGGCGTCCTGTTCCTCACGGCCCCGAACGCGGCCGCGGTCACGTACGTCCGAGGGGCGATCACGACGGACACGACGTGGGGCCTCGCGGACACCGAATACGTCCTCACGGGCTCCGTGTTCGTCCGGCCCGGCGTGAGCCTGACCATCCTCCCCGGGACATCCGTCAAGATGGACCCGGACGTGGCCCTCTACGTGGAAGGGTTCCTGTCCGCGAACGGCAACCCCGGGAACCCGATCACGTTCACGCCGAACAACACGGCCTCCCTGCTCGCGCCGATCGGGGTCCGGTTCAACGCCTCGAGCGGCGGATCCGTCTCGTGGTCCACGTTCGACCGGTACAGCGGCCCCCTGTACGCGGAGGACAGCAGCCCCGCGTTCCAGGACAACACGATCACGGCCGCGACGGTCGGGATCCGGGTCCGCCGATCCTCCAGCTTCATCGTCGCCAACACGGTGAACCGCGCGACGCTCGGGATCCTCCTCGAGGAGTCCGACGCGCAGGTCGCCGGCAACGCGGTGAACGGGACGAGCCCGTTCGGGATCCAGATGTCCACGTCCGGGGCTCCGTTCATCTTCGGGAACACGGTCACGAACGTGTCGGGCCTCGCCTTCCTGCCCGCGGTCGCGATCTACGCGACGGCGGGGACGTCCCCCACGATCCAGTTCAACACGGTGGACGGCGTCCAGGGGGTCCGGGGCGCGAACGCCCTCTTCGCGGGCGCGAACGGGACCGGGGGCGGGATCGCCGTCGGCATCCTGACGGACGGCGCGGCCTCGGTCGCGATCGAGGGGAACACGGTCACGCGCGTGTTCGGGGGTCGAGGCGGCGATGGAGCGCCGACGAACTTCGGGGTCGGCGGAAACGGCGGCCTCGGCGGCGACGCGGCCGGGATCGTCACGGCGAGCGCGACGGACGTCACGATGTCCGGCAACATGATCACGTCGATCGCCGGGGGCCGCGGCGGCCAGGGAGGCGGCGCGGGCGGCACGATCGTGGGCGGGAACGGAGGGGCCGGCGCGAGCGCGGCGGGCGCCTATGTCCTCTTCACATCGACGACGGCCCTCGTCGACTCGAACTTCATCGATGGCGTGACGGCCGGGTCCGGCGGGAACGGCGGGGACGGGACCGCGGCGGACGGGAACGGCGGGTCTGGCGGCGACGGCTTCGGGTTCTTCGCCTCTGCCTCCGCGGACGTCCAGATCCAGGGCAACATGGTCCAGTCGATCCGAGGCGGATGGGCCGGCAACAGCACGGCCGCGGGCGGGGACGGGCTGGGCGGCATGGGAGGGGACGGGAGCGGCGTCTTCGCCCTCGGGATCGAGGGGAGCGCCCTCTTCCACTTCAACGCGGTGTACTCCGTGATCGGCGGCCCGGGAGGCCGCGGCTCCTCAGGCGGCGCCGGAGGCAACGGGACCTCCCTAGGCGCGATCGGCTATGACGACGGCCTGTTCAACGTCACCACGGCGTCGGGCAACTGGCTCGAGATCGCGACGGGCGGCGCCGGAGGCTTCGGCGACAAGGCCGGCGGGGCCGGCGGCGGCGGGGCGGGCCTCGTGTTCGCGCTCGTGTCCGCGACCTCCGCGGGCAACGGGATCGTCACGGTGACGGGAGGAGCGGGCGGTAACGCCGGCGACGGGTCGGACGGCGGCCGCGGAGGCGACGCGACGGGTTTCCTCGCGTACACGGTCGGGCCCTCCTCGTCCACGGGCGACACGGTCTTCACGGTCACGAGGGGCGCCGCCGGCGCGGGAGCCCCCGTCCAGGCGCGGTACGCGCGCGGCTACTACGCGGCCGGCAATGCGACCGCGGTGTCGCAGCTCACGATCGAGAACGCGACGATCCTCGCGGTCGGCGACTACGACGTATGGGTCGACAACTACACGGATGTCGTCACGATCAACACGCCCTTCGACCCGGCCGCGAACGTCGAGGCGACGGGCACCCTCACCGTGCGCAACTACCTCCAGGTCGAGGTGTACTGGCCCGACGGGACCACGCTCGTCGCAGGCGCGTCCGTCCTCGTCACGGACGAGGGCACGACCGCGTACGACGTCACGTCCTCGAGCGGGATCGAGTCGTGGCTCCTCGTCACGGACCGGGTCTACGTGAACTCGGACACCGCGACGGAGAACGAGACGCAGGTCGACGTGGGATACCTCTCGTCGAACTTCGCGTCGGACCCGCGCTCCGTGGACATGGACACGAGCCACACGGAGACGTTCGTCATGGTCGATTCGGATCCTCCGACGTCCGCGGCGAGTCCCCTCCCCGCGTACCGGAACACCCTCACGTTCGACGTGGACTACACGGCCTCGGACGGGAACGGCGGCGGCCTGAACAACATCACCCTCTGGTACCGCCTCGACGGCGCAGGCTGGACCCCGTACGCGACCCAGGCGGCCTCCGGGGCCGGCACGTTCTCGTTCACGGGCCCCTCCGACGGCACGTACGAGTTCGCGACGACGGCGGACGACGTCGCGGGCAACCCGGAACCGGGCCCCTCCGCGAACGACACGTGGACGATCGTCGACACGGTCCGTCCCGGGTCTTCCGTGGCGGCCCTGCCCACGTACGAGACGACCCCCTCGTTCATCGTGTCCTGGTCGCCCGATGGCGGCGTCGTGGACATCGTCACGTACACGATCCAGTACAACCGGGGCGCGGGCTGGGTCACCTGGCTGCTGGACACGGCCTCGACGAGCGGCCTGTTCACCGCGGACCCCGCGTTCGGCGTGTACCAGTTCCGCTCCATCGCGACGGACGCGGCCGGGAACACGGAGATCGCGCCCGCCGGGAACGACACATGGACCTTCGTGGACACGGAGCGCCCGACGTCCGCGGTGAGCGCCCTCTCGAACTACCAGACGAGCCTCACGTTCAACGTGTTCTGGGGCCCGATGGGCGACTCCTTCGACATCGCGACGTACCGGATCGACGTGAACGACAACGGCGGCGGTTGGACGGCCTGGATCGCGTCCACGGCGAACACGAGCGCCGCGTACACGGGGGTCGACGGCCACCTGTACCAGTTCCGCTCCATCGCGACGGACCGCGCGGGGAACGTGGAGACGCTCCCATCCGGGAACGATACGTGGACCCGGGTGGACGTCACGCCCCCCGACAGCCGGGTCACGGCCCTGCCCGCATACCACACGAGCCTCCAGTTCGCGGTGGCCTGGGGCCCCGTGCCGGGCACGACGGACATCACGACGTACACGCTCGAGGTGAGCGACAACGGAGGCGCCTGGACCTCCGTCGCGGGATCGATCAACACGCCGGCGACGAGCGCCCAGTTCGTCGGAGTGGACGGCCACCGGTACGCGTTCCGGACCCTCGCGCGGGACCGCGCGGGGAACCTCGAGCCGGCACCGACCGGGAACGACACGTGGACGACCATCGATGTGACGCGCCCGTTCGCGGCAAGCGGATCGCCCCGGGGCGCGAACGTGAACGGCACCCCGCTCATCGTGATCACGTTCAGCGAGCCGATGGACCGCGCCTCCGTCGAGCAGGCGTTCTCCCTGAGCCCCGACATGAACGGCGCGTTCTCGTGGAGCGCGGACTCCCGCACGGTCACGTTCACGCCGGAGAGGGACCTCCAGGCGGGCACGCGGTACGTCGTCGCGATCGACTCGAGCGCGCGCGACCTCGCGGGGAACACGGCCACGGGCCTGTACACGTTCGACTTCACGACGGTCGCCTCCGCATTCGGGATCCTGGACATGTGGTGGGTCTTCGCCGGGATCGCGGTCGCGGTGGGCGGGAGCCTCTTCTTCCTCCTCATGAGGCGACGCACCCCGGCCGCGGAGGCGAGGGCTGCCTCCCTCGCGAAGTCCGCCGCGGCCTCGCCGGCGGCCGCATCCCAAGCGACGATCGACGACGTCTTCCTGCTCTACCGGGACGGCCTCCTCATCAAGCACGAGACCCGGCGGCTCAAGCCGGACATCGACACGGACATCCTGAGCGGCATGCTCACGGCGGTCCAGCAGTTCGTGAAGGACTCCTTCCGCACGGAGGAGGGGGAGCTCGACGAGCTCACGTTCGGGCAGATGCACATCCTGATCGGCCGCGGGAAGTACCTCATCCTGGCCGCGATGATCCAGGGGGACGGCACGGAGTCGTTCACGATCCAGATCAAGAAGACGATCCAGGACATCGAGGACCACCACTGGGACCAGCTCGACGACTGGGACGGCGACATGGCGATCGCGAAGGTCCTCACCCCGTACGTGAAGAAGTTGATCCGCGGCGACTATCTCTGAGCGGACCGGGTCTCCCGGGGAACCTTTACGTGCCCCGCGTCTCCATCCGGTGCGCGTGAAGCGGACCGGCCGAGGCGCGAAGTGCGGCGGGACGAACGTGCGAGCCTACGCGAGCGTCCGGGCGGGGGACGGTCCCCTCGCGGTGGGGGATTTCATGGCCGGCGCGTTCGCCGTCTTCTCCCAGTTCGACGCGTACGCGTGCGCGGCGTGCGGCTACACGGAGTTCTATCTGAAGCCCGCGTAGGCGAGGCGGCTCACACGGGGAGGGTCGTGAGGAGGGCCATGACCTGCTCGCCCGGCTCCTCCTGGGCCTTCGTCTTCGCCTCGAGCCGGTCCAGCTTGCGTTTCGCATCCTCGAAGATCTCCTGGACCTGCTGGATCGCGTCGCGCCGCCAGGGCACGTGGTAGAAGTACACGCGGCCCACCTCGAAGTCCACGGTCCCCTTCTCCTGGATCCGCTTGATCGACTCGTTCACGAGGCCCTTGAGCATCCCGAGGACCGCGAGCCGGTAGTTCACCTTGTCGAGGTCGCTCAGCTCGTCCCACACCCCGCCCGAGTCGATCCCCGTGGCGGGCAGCCGGTAGTACTTCTCGACGAGGTTCCCGCGGACCTCGCTCCGCGTCGGGACGATGAGCCCAGCCGCGAGGAGCTGGCCGATGTGGTGGTGGACCGTGGCCGGCGTGAGGTCGAGGGCTTTCGCAAGCCGCGAGATGGACATCTCCCGGTCCATCAGGAGGGTCAGCATCCGGAGCCGGGACGGCTCGCTGAGGACCTTGAGCTGGTCCACGGACACCTTCACGCGGGGTTCGGCGGACACGACGGGCGCCTCCTCGGGGGCCATGGGAACACCCCTTATTCGAAACTATCAAAACGTGTAAGTGACGTCAACATACTTAAATACCGCCAGTTTGGTAGTTCGGATTAGATAACATCGAAACGATGAGCGAGGTGAACTAGAATGCGCCGATTCAAGAAGATGGACCCGAAGATCGCGAAGGATTCCGCGGAAGCCGCCGTGCAGGCCTCCCTGTGGCGGGCCCTGTCGCCGTCCCTTTCGACCCTCCGCTGAGCCGGAGACCCGAGGGAACCCCATGCGCAGCCACCTGATCATCCCGAGCACGGCCCGGGCCCTCCTCGAGGCGGTCCGGCCTCGGCGGCTCCCGGACGCCCGGCCCCGAAGCCGGGACGTCTGAACCCTCTCACCCCTCCCATCTCCGCGCGCTCGTGCGGGCGGATCCCCCTTTTTCGCAGCCCCTCTCCCGAGCCCGAGGCCTCCCCCCGAGCCGCGCGAAACGCTTTACCCGCTGGCCGCCCTACCGCGGGCGCGGAGGCGTCCTCGTGTCCCTGGACGGTCGGGTCGCCCTCGTGACGGGCGGCTCCCGGCGGATGGGCAAGGCGATCGCCCTGGCCCTCGGTCGGGCCGGGGCCGACGTCGCGATCGGCTACCGGACGAGGGCCGCGGACGCCCGGGCCGTCGTCGCGTCGATCGAGGCCCTCGGTCGGCGTGCTGTCGCGGTCCGGGCCGACCTCACGCGTCCCGCAGAATGCCGGCGTCTCGTCGAGACCGTCGCGGGGGAGTTCGGGCGCCTGGACGTCCTCGTGAACAACGTGGGGGACTGGGTCCAGGAGCCCGTCGAGACGATGGACCTGGCCACGTGGCGGCGCGTGCTCGACTCGAACCTCACCGCGACGTTCCTGTGCTCGAAGGCCGCGCTCCGACACATGCGCCGGCGGCGCTGGGGGCGCATCGTGAACCTGGGCGCCGCGGGAGCGTACCGGGCCCACGGCTCGGCCCGCATGGCCGCGTTCTACGCCGCGAAGGCGGGGATCGTCGCGTTCTCGAAGGCCCTCGCGCGCGAGGCCGGGAAGGACGGGATCACCGTGAACGTCGTGTCTCCCGGCGTGATCGAGGACCCGGATCTCGGTCTCCCGGCCGCGCGGAAGCGCGCGGACCCGGGCACCGCGGTGGGCCGGGTCGGTACGGGCGCGGACGTCGCGGCCGCCGTCCTGTTCCTCGTGTCCGACGAGGCCGAGTTCGTCACGGGCGACGTGATCGGCGTGACGGGCGGATGGCTCCTCTAGTCCCATTTTCATACTCACAATCGAATATAAATGGCCCCGGGGTTCCGGATTCCGGCTGGCAAGGGCCCCGGTCCATGGGGCGTGTTACGGCGAGGCACGCTTAAGTCCCTCGACGGGTTTCCCGTCGCGTGAAAGCCGGGCTCGTGTATCACGAGGCGTTCCTCGCGTACGACTTCGGCGGGGGCCACGCCCTCCGCGAGGTCCGCGTCCAGCTCGCGCGGGACCTGATCCGCGCGTACGGGCTGATCGACGCGGACGAGGAGCTGCGCCCGTCGCCTGCGCCGGACGAGGCGATCGCCCGCGTGCACGAGCCCGCGTACGTCGACGCGGTGAAGCGGCTCAGCGCGGATCCCCGCGGCGTCTCGTACGAGCATGGCCTGGGTACCGCGGACAACCCCGTGTTCGCGGGGATGTACGAGGCGTCCGCCCTCCAGGCCGGTGCGACCCTCCTCGCCTGCGAGGAGGTCGCGTCGAACCGTCGCGCGCGGGCCTTCACCGTGGGGGGCGGGTTCCACCACGCGATGCCCGACAAGGCGTCCGGCTTCTGCATCCTGAACGACCTCGCGATCGGGATCCGGGCCCTGCTCGAGGACCACGGGCTCGAGCGGGTCCTGTACGTGGACATCGACGCCCACCACGGGGACGGCGTCCAGGCGATCTTCTACGAGGACCCGCGCGTGATGACGATCTCCCTCCACGAGGACGGCCACTACCTGTTCCCGGGGAGCGGCTTCGCGGACGAGATCGGGAAGGGTCCCGGCGAGGGGTACGCGGTGAACGTGCCCCTCCCGCCGTACACGCGGGACGTGTCGTACCTGTACGCGTTCCAGGAGATCGTGCCGCCGCTCGCGCGCGCGTTCCGGCCCGAGGTCATCGTGAGCCAGCTCGGGGCCGACGCGCACTATATGGATCCCCTCACGCACCTCATGCTCACGTCGGAGACGTACGAGGCCGTGGGCCGGATCCTCGACGAGCTGTCCCGAGATCTGTGCGGGGGCCGCTGGATCGCCGCGGGCGGCGGCGGGTACGACCTCACCGCGGTCCCGCGCGTCTGGACGCTCCTGTTCTCCCAGATGTCCGGACGCCGCCTCGACGACGCCCTCCCCGTGGAATGGCTCAAGGAGTGCAACCGGATCGTGGGGAACGTGCCGCCCGACAAGGCCCTGCGGGACGTGGCCCGCACGGACGAGGAGGCCCACGTGCCTCGGGCCGCGAAGCGGACCGTCGAGGAGCTGCGCCGCACCGTGTTCCCCCTCCACGGGATCCGGTGATCAGGGGAACAGGACCGCCTCGAGGATGAGGGCCGTCCCCGCGGCGATGAACAGGACCGCCGACCCGATCCGGAGCCACGACGCGCGCGCGACGCGCGCGACCGCGGTCCCGATGAGGACGCTCGTTGCCGCGATCGCGACAAGTCCGAGCGCTGCGCCCGCGAACACGGAGGCCGGCGCGCGGGTCGTCGCCGCGAGGACGATCACCGCGATCTGCGTCTTGTCGCCCAGCTCCGCGACGAACGTTAGGACGAACGCCGTCCCGAACGCGCCGCGCGGCGACGGCGGGACGGTCGCGTCCTCCTCCCGCCGGCGGAGCGTCCACGCGCCGAACCCGACGAACAGGACGCCGCCCCCGATCTGGATCGCGGGGAGCCATGGCTCCAGGACCACCGCGAAGAGGCCGCCGATCGCGGCCCCGATTGCCGTCACCCCGACGAGGGCCGCAGCCGCGCCCGCGAAGATCGGCCTCCCGGGATGGCGGGCCGCGAGCGAGATCGTCGCGAGCTGCGTCTTGTCCCCGAGCTCGAGGAGCGCGACGAGCCCGAGGGCCGCCGCGAACGCGGACGCGCCTTCCATCCGCGGCCCGGACGGTCCGCGCGCTCATGGTCCTTTGCGTCTTCGCGCCGCGTCGGCCCGTCTCCGGCGCGTCCCGCGCCACGTCGCGTCACGTAGGCCCGTTTCTCCATACGAACGGCGCGAGTACTTTCGCTCGAACCGGCGTGTATTGCTGTTTCCGGCACCCACGGGCAAAGCTTTAATCTCCCAGGTGAATTCGTATCAAGGGATGGGAAGCGGCGCCTTCCTCCATCGACCCGTGTCGATAGGCGGCCCGCTCCACCGTCCCGGCGATGCTGCGCGCGCGAGCGCGCGGTGAACGGGAATGGCAAGCGACGAAGGTGAGGGCAAGGGGTCCAAGACGGCGGACGACGTGCGCGACGAATTCGAGGAGAAGATCGATCGTCTGCGCCGCCAGTACGAGCGGGACCTCCACTCGTTCCGGTACGAGATCGAGGAGCGCGAGTACCGCCTGAAGGCGTACGAGGACAAGTTCAACAAGATCAAGCAGCCGCCCCTCCTCTACGCGTACGTCGTGCGCAAGGAGGGCCCGGACCTCGACGGGAACCAGGTCGTCGTCGCGCGCGCGACGGAGCTCCTCAAGGTGTCCACGGGCCTCGTCGACAAGGCCCAGCTCGCGGTCGGCCAGTACGTGTGGGTGCACCCGCAGACGTACGCGATCGTGGAGGGCTCCGCGGTGAAGAACGAGGGCCTCATCGCGAAGGTCATCGACATGATGGAGGGCAAGCTCGTGATCAGCGTCGAGGGGGACATGGAGAAGCGCCTCATCGACGCGGACAAGGCCACGTTCAAGAAGCTCAAGCCCGGGTTCCAGATCAGCGTCCTGCCGCCGACCATGGAGGTCATCGAGATCCTGCCGAACCTCGAGGTGAAGTCCCTCCTCCTCGGGGAGAAGCCGAACATCACGTACGGGCTGATCGGCGGGTTGAGCGAGGCGATTGAGCGGATCAAGGACGTCGTCGTGCTGCCCTACCAGGAGTCCAAGCTGTTCGAGCAGATCAACCTGAAGGCCCCCCGGGGCATCATGTTGTACGGCCCGCCCGGGTGCGGCAAGACCCTCCTCGTGAAGGCGATCGCGACGGAGAACGAGATGACGTTCTACAACGTGAGCATCGCGGACGTCCTGTCGAAATGGGTCGGGGAGAGCGAGCGGATCATCAAGGAGATCTTCCGCCAGGCCCACGAGAAGGCCCCGAGCATCGTGTTCTTCGACGAGATCGAGGCCCTGTTCACGGTGCGCGGGATGATGGACACGTCCGGCGTGCACAAGAACATCATCGCCCAGATCCTGAGCGAGATGGACGGCCTCGTCGAGCTGCACGACGTGTTCGTGATCGGCGCGACGAACCGCGCGGACATGGTGGACCCGGCCCTCCTGCGGCCGGGCCGGTTCGACGAGATCATCGAGATCCCGCGGCCCGACCGGCGCGCGGCCGAGGAAATCGTGAAGATCTACCTGACGGACGACCTGCCGGTCTCCGGCGAGCTCGAGGAGGCGAACGGCGGTCACGCGGAGGCGATCGAGGCGCTCCGGCGGTACGTCCTCGACGAGCTGTACGGGGAGAACAAGTGGGTCAAGGTCAAGTTGGACACCGAGGCGAAGGAAGCGATCAAGACGGTCAAGCGGAAGGACATCGTGTCCGGCGCGATCGTCGAGGCGATCGTGAAGACGGCGAAGAAGAACTTCGTGAAGCGCGTGATCACCCTCAAGAAGGCGGATCGGAAGAAGGAGGGGCTCGCCCTCCGGGACCTCGAGGCCGCCGTGGACGAGGAGTGCAAGGAGCACGCGATCACGGAGATGTACGTGTACGAGAAGCGGCAGCGCGAGGTCTTCCGGACGGGTGCCGACCCCATGGTCGGGTGACCCATGAAGAAGATGGTCCAGGGGACCGAGCACGAGTACACCCTCTACTGCCGGAAGATGGGGTCCATGGGGTTCGACCCCCACACCCTGGCCCTCGACCTGCTCCGGGATTCGGACCTGCACCTCGCGGGGGAGTTCCTCGTGAACGGCTCGCGCGCCTACTACGACGTCGGGCACTTCGAGCTCAGCACGGCCGAGGTGAGCAACTTCTTCGACATGGTCACGTGGGAGAAGGCCGGGGAGAAGATCCTCGACTGGGTCCGCCGGATCATGGAGGAGAAGTACCTCGTGGAGGGGATCAAGCTCCACGCGTTCAAGAACAACACGTCCCCGGACGGCACGTCGTACGGGTCCCACGAGAACTACTGCGTCTCGCGGGACGTCGCGTTCCCCGCGCGGTACATCCGGGAGTTCGTGCCCCACCTCTCCACGCGGTTCATCTACACGGGCGCGGGGGACATCATCGACGGGAAGTTCGTCCTGTCGCCCATGGCGTACCTCACGTCGACCGTCGTGAGCGGGGAGACGATGCACGACACGGGGATCCTGAACACCCGGGACGAGCCCCATGCGGACGGCCGGCGGTGGCGCCGGCTGCACGTGATCGTGGGGGACGCCCTGATGAACGAGACCGCGATCCTCCTGCGGCACTTCACGACGTCGGCCATCCTGCAGCTCATGGAGGCCGGGAAGCTCGAGGACGTGCCGCGGATCAAGGACCCCGTCGCGGACATGTGGCACAACGTGGAGAATCGGAACCCGGAGGAGTGGCGGGTCGAGCTCGAGGACGGGTCGACCGTCTCGCCGATCGAGATCCAGCGATACTACTTGGGAAAGATCGAGACGATCGCGGAGGACCACCGGGAGAAGCGGGCCCTCCGGATCTTCGAGGAGGTCCTCGACGACCTCGAGAACCGCCGGTCGAAGGACGTGGCTCGGCGGGTCGAGTGGGTCGACCGGTATTTCGCGATCCAGGAGGCGTCCGAGGCGAAGGCCGGGCCGGACGTCGAGATGACGGCGTGCAAGCAGTACTCCGAGATCGGGGCGGAGCGGTCCGTGTTCTACAGGCGGCAGCGCCAGGACCTTGTCGACCGGATTACAGACGACGAGGCGATCAAGCGCGCGATCTACGACCCCCCCGAGGACACCCGGGCCAAGTTGCGGCGGAATCTGTGCGACACATTCAATATCGAGATGATCGATTGGTCACTGTTGGTCGTGAACGACGGAACGAGGCGGCGTATCGATCTCTTGGATCCGTACGCCACGAAGCTGGAGGAAGCCTATGCCACAGCAGCAAATTGAGGAACGTCCCAAGAAGCGCAAGAAGCAGGAAAAGAAGCTAGAGTTCGAGGCCGGCAAAGTCTTCACCCCCGGAGAGGTAAAGGAAGAGGACTTCGAGCTGGACCTCGAGGCGAGCCGCTTTAAAGCTCAAAAAGGCGAAGGTGGCGATCGCCGAACCTAGTAGTTTCACCGCCCTCCCTCCGCGGTATTAACATACGCTCTGGCCCTGTCCGTCGACGTGGATTCCCCTGAGTACCTGGCCGGATTCGTTGACGCCGAAGGGTATGTGGGGCTCGACCGCATTCCGCGCCGCCGTCGGTCACCCGAATTCTGTGCGCGGCCATGCCCTGGTCTGGACCGATCCGATGGTCCCGGAAGTCTTGGCCCGGGTAAAAGAGCGGCTGAGACTCAAACGAAAGCAAGCCCTGGTGCTCTTCCGCTTCCTGCGTGAACGGAATTCGAAGCGGAGTGCTCGCCCCGGGCGAGGTGGCCGTCTCGCTGCGGGGCTCTGCGAACGAATGAAACAGCTCAACGCCCGAGGGCCCCCGGCTCCCGGGAAGATATGACGCAGCGGGCGGGCTCCGTGGCGCGACTGAACCCGAACGCCACGAACACAGACGGCGATAGCCTCGCAGACGGCCAGGAGCTGTCCGTGAAGACGATCAAGACCCCGAAGCCGTATCCGACGAAGGACCCGCAGACCGTGTGTTCGGACGCCGTCGAGCTCAGCATCGGCACCCCCGCTTGGGCGATCGTCCGGACAGGCAGATTGTCGGCTTCAGCTCCCGGGCACGGGTCAGACTTGCGCGTTCGTCCAACGGTGTCACAGGATGGCGACTCACCGAATAGCGGGTAACTCTTTATCCGCCCCCGGCCTTCCGCGCCGCCGATAGCACGCACGTGGAGACCCTCGCGAACGGCCTGAAGGTGATCCTCCGGCCGATCGGGGAGACGAAGGCCCTCTCGACCTGGGTCACGTATCGGATCGGCTCGCGGAACGAAGTGCCCGGGATGACGGGCTCGACCCACTGGGTCGAGCACATGCTGTTCAAGGGCGGCGGAAAGCTCCGGAAGGGCGACATCGACCGGATGGTCTCCGAGCTCGGCGGCCGGCACAACGCCTTCACCCATTCCGATTTCACGACGTACTTCACGACCCTCCCCGCGACGGCCCTCGACACGGCCCTCCTGATCGAGGCGGAGCGGATGCGGAACGCGGCGTTCGACCCCAAGGAGGTCGAGGCC
>Ga0209751_10002336_pt1 | contig 19054 bp, 23 predicted proteins | sample RifCSP13_1_FD_184019 | JGI IMG/M metagenome (GOLD analysis project Ga0209751, IMG submission 184019) | Soil microbial communities from Rifle, Colorado - Rifle CSP2_sed 13_1 (SPAdes) (version 2) | ecosystem: Environmental > Terrestrial > Deep subsurface > Rock core/Sediment | place: Rifle... | reverse complement strand
ACACTCCGGCCGGCTTCGAACTTGGCGTCGGCGCCATTGCCGCCCGATTCGAGGAGTATTTCCTGACGAGCCTGGGCCTCGACCTGTGTGTCGTCCGCTACCATCACCGCGACGATCCGCCCCGCGCTCAGGCCGAGGCGCTCGAGCTGCTGGCGCAATCGAATTACATCGTCGCCGGGCCGGGGAGCCCGACCTACGCCATCGAGCACCTGCGGGGGACGCCGATCCTCGGCGTGCTGATCGAGCGCTGGCGCAGCGGGGCCCAGCTGGTTTTCGCCAGCGCCGCGACGATTTCGCTGAGCCGCTACGCCCTGCCGGTCTACGAGATCTACAAAGTTGGACGGCCTCTGTACTGGGCCGAAGGCCTCGACTTGTTGGGAGCCCTCGGCCTCGAACTGGCGATCGTGCCGCATTGGGACAACGCCGAAGGCGGAACGCACGACACGCGGGCCTGCTTCATGGGGATGGAACGTTTCGCGAAGCTGCGGGACATGCTCCCGGCGACGGCGGTCGTCCTGGGAATCGAAGAACACACAGCCGTCACCCTCGACCTGGAGCGCGGTACGGCCGAGGTGCAGGGCAAGGGCGGAGTGTCCATCCTGCGGGGAGATGAGCAACGGCGCCGTGCCACGGGTGAATTCTTCGCGCTGGAAGACCTGAAGCCTCCGCGTCCGGCCCCCGCCCCGCGGGCGGCGCCCAGACGCGCCACCCGTCCCGACACACCACCGGTTCCGGTCGGCCAGGCGGCGGAGCTCATTAGCGCAGGCGACCTCGCCGCCGGGCTTCGCCTGGCTGCCGCGGGCGCCCTCGACGACCTGGCGGCACTGCTTCATCAGGCGGCGAATGCGGCGGAGCGCCTGGCCCCTTCCGACGACAGCCTGACCTCGCTTCTCGATGGTCTGCTCGATCTTCGGGCCGAGTTGCGAGCCCGCGGTGAATGGGAAATGGCCGACTCGCTTCGCCAACACCTTTTCGACGTGGGAATCGAGGTGCGCGACACTCCGCAGGGCGCCCTGTGGGTGCGGGCGAGATGAGGCGCCGGGCGAGAGGCGCGGTCGAAACGACAGAGGACGGTCCGGGCCCTGGATCGTTCGAGGCGCCCACCGTATCCTGCGAGCGGAGATGACTATGACCGACCTGGAGGCTTTCCGCCGGGAAAAGGACGATTTCTTCAGGACCGATCCCGATAGCCCCCTGACGCCTGATCAGCAAGAGGGTTTCACCGGCTTGCGCTACTTCCCGGAAGCTCCAGCCTTGCGACTCGTCGTCGACGTCGAGCGTTTCGCCGAGCCACAGGCGATCCGAATGCAGACCAGCACCGGAGACGTGCAGGACTACCAGCGGTTCGGTCGATTCCGTTTCATCGCGGACGGGCAGGAAGCGACCCTGACGATCTACCGCAACGAGCACGGCTTCTTCCTCCCCTTTGCCGACTCCCTTGCCGGAACCGAGACCTATGGCGCAGGCCGGTACCTCGAGCCAGAGCCGTTGGCCGATGGGCGTTTCGAGATCGATCTCAATCTCGCTTACAACCCCTACTGCGCCTACAACGAGAACTGGTCGTGCCCGATCACGCCGGCAGAGAATCGGATCAAGCTCCCGATTCGCGCGGGCGAGATGGTCTTCGAGGAACACTAGCTCCCGCGAGCTTGAAGCTCGCGGGGAACTTTGCTCATCGGGGAAGCCTGGTTGCCCATGACCTCATCCTTTGATCCCGAAGGCTTCGAGCCGGCCGCCCTGGCGGCGGTCCCCGAGCTCAGCGGGGCGCGCGTGCTCGAGATCGGCGCCGGCGATGGACGCCTCACCTGGCAGTACGCCGCGCGCACCCGCTCGGTCGTCGGACTCGATCCCGACGGCGAGGCGCTCGCCTACCTGCTCGAGGACATGCCTCCCCTGCTTCACCGACAGGTCTGGCCGGTTCGAGCCGCCAGCGAGTTTCTTCCCTTCAGCTCCGAGCGCTTCGACGCGGCGCTGTTGGCCTGGTCGCTTTGATGTATTGAGCGCGAGGGCATGGTCCATGCCCTGGTGGAAGTCTGGCGCACCCTGGCCCCGGGCGGAGTCCTACTCGACATCCGGCCCTACCTACCCTTTGGCCCGCTGGAACTGGTCGAAGGGCCGCAGGCGCGCGTTCTCGGACGCTTGGACGAGGTCGAAGTCGACATCGACAGCGCCGCCGCCGATGAGGCGATCGCCGAGGTCACGCGTCGAGGGCTGTTCGGCCTGGATCGGGTTGATTCGTTCTACTCTTCCGCCTATTGGGGCTCGGTCGGCGACCTGCGCGAATACCTGCGCGACTGGGAGGACCATGCACGCATGCCGCGGTCTCTGGCGGGCGAGGCGGGCAAGTCCCTGAGGCACGCAGGCCCTAAGGCGAGGCTGCGCCTCCGAACGTACGTCGTCGTCAATCGCTTGCATCGAACCTTCCCGAAAGCTAAGCCCCGCGGCCCTCGGTAGGAGGCTCGAAACGAAGGCCGCGGGGTGAAGCTTCCGGGAAGGTCTTCGGCGAAGGTCATTCGGGCGCGCCTCGTCCCGCCATTTGGCGGTGCCGCAGGTGCCCCTGCGTGCCCTAGAATGGGGATCGCTGAGCCATGTCCGACTGGCCACGCGCCCTTCAGGCTTCGCCGCCGGCGGTTTCGTTGCCGCGTCCCTCCACTTGGGCGCGCCTCTGGCTGCCCGCCGTCGTCGTCCTATTAGCTCTGTATGCGGGGTTGCCCTGGCTGGCTCCCGTTTTCATGCATCTGGGTTGGACGAGCGGCGCCGACGCCATCTATGCGGTCTATTCGACGCAGTGCCACCAACTTCCGCAGCGATCCCTCTTCCTGTTCGGCCCGCGCCTGATGTACTCGCTTTCGCAGATACAATCGGCCTGGCAGGACACGGCCAACCCGATGATCCTGCGCCAGTTCACCGGCAGCGAAGCCATGGGTTGGAAAGTCGCCTGGTCCGATCGCATGACGTCGATGTACTTGAGCCTGGCGGTTTTCGTTGCGCTCTACCGACCCGTCCTGCGCCGGCTGCGCCTGCCTTGGTGGATCTTCGTTCTCCTCTTGGTGCCGCTGGCGGTGGACGGAGTCAGCCACGCCGCCAGCGACTTAGCGGGAATCGGCGCCGGCTTTCGAGATGGCAATGCGTGGTTGGCGGCTCTGACGAACAACTCGCTGCCCGAAACATTCTATGCCGGCGACGCGCTGGGCTCGTTCAACTCTTGGATGCGATTGCTCACCGGCCTCCTATTCGGTTTGGGCGTGGCCGGGCTGGCCCTGCCCCAGCTGGAAGCGGCCTTCGGGGCCAGGAGCCATCCGCTGAATCCTAGGAACAACCGATTTCCGCCGCAGCCCTAGCCCGGGCCGCCGGTCAACGATGATCTCAGCGAAGCCGGGCCGGTTTACCACGGAGGATCGATGCCGAAGGAGTCGAAGCGCGAAGCGCGCCGTCGGCGAACGCGACAAAGCCGCCGACGGACTACTCTCATCGGGGGAGGTGTCGGCCTCCTGGCGCTGGTTTTCATCGGATGGTTCGTCTCCCGCCTTGCCCGACCGGCCGCCGGAGAGGACGTGGCCTTGATGCCGGCGACCCACATCGCCGAAGGGAGCGACCCCGGTGTTTACAATACAGATCCCCCAACATCCGGGCCGCACTATCCGGGCGAGTACGACGCACGCTTCTATGAGGAGGCCGATCTTCCGGGGCTTCCGACTTTCCACGAGGGATACCTCGTCCACAACCTTGAACACGGGTATGTGATCTTCTGGTACAACTGCGCCGCCGTGGCCTCGCTCAATTGCGCTACACTCAAACAGGGGATACGAACGGTCATGGCGCAGTTCGACGGGGTGAAACTGATCGCGTTCCCCCGGCCATCGCTCGCCAGCCCTTTGGTGATGACCACCTGGGGACGGATGCGGAGCTTCGATGCCTTTGACGCGTCCGTGGCCGCGGATTTCATCCGCCGCAATCGCAACCGGGCGCCGGAGCCCAACGCGCCGTAGTGCCATGACCCCACCGCGACCCGTTATGATACGGATGCGACGGCTGCCCGACCAAAAGGAGGAACCTCATGGCGATTGATCCAGTCTGCGGTATGGAAGTCGAAGAGAAGACGGCCGCCCACAAATCGGACCACGGCGGCCAGACGTACTACTTCTGCTCGCCAGGCTGCAAGCGGTCGTTCGATCAGAATCCCGAGAAGTACACGGCCGCCGGCAGCTCGGGCAAATCGGGGCATGCGGCACATCACCCATGAAGGCTGACCACGGGCCTCTGGACCGGGTCTGAAACCCTGCCCTACGCGGCGGACAGATGAAATCGGAAGGGGCCCGACGCTTCGAGTTGCCAGGCACCTCTACCTTCCACATCCATTACGCTTTCCGGCATGGTAGCTGACCTCGAGGGCTCCCCCATCCGGGTCGTGCTCGCCGACGACCACGCCGTCGTCCGCCAGGGGATCCGCCAGTTCCTGGAGCTCGCCCCGGGTATCGCCGTCGTCGCCGAGGCGGCCGATGGTGATGAGGCCCTGCGCATGACGCGCCAGCACCATCCGGATGTAGTGGTGCTCGACATCCAGATGCCGGGGAAGTCCGGCATCGACGTCGCCCGCACTTTGCGCGCCGAGCGGCTGCCCCTCGGAATCCTCGTGCTGACGGCCTTCGACGACGAGCCCTACGTGCGCGCCGTGCTGCAGGCCGGGGCCAACGGCTACGTGCTGAAAACGGCCGACGCCGACGACCTGGTTGGGGCGGTGCGCGCCGTCCACGAAGGTAAGTCCGTGCTCGATCCGGCGATCGCACGCCGAATGATGCAACAGCTCGCTCGCGAGACGGCCCCGCTTCCCATCGAGTCCCTCAGCGAGCGGGAGCTCGATGTACTGCGCCTGGCGGCGCACGGCTACACCAACAAGGCCATCGGCGCCCAGCTGTCCATCAGCGACCGAACGGTGCAGGGTCATCTGGCCAACATCTACGCCAAGCTGCACGCCGCCAGCCGCACCGAAGCCGTCATGCGCGCCGTCTCGTTGGGATGGATCGCCCCTTCCCTCGACGACTCCCCGACGGCCTGAACCCGTCATGACCCTCCCCGCCCCTGGCCCGTCCCGGCGCGCCCGACGGCGCGGCCCGGGCCTGACGCCCCAACTCTTCCTCTTCGTCATCCTGCCTCTCACCGTGCTGCTGGTGGTGATCTCGTTTGGCAGCCTGGCCTTGCACTCTCAGGCGATGCGCGCCCTGGTTGCCGAGCGCGAGGCCCGCACCGTTCACGCCGCCGCCGATGCCATCAGCCAGCAGTTGCATGACCTCGGCCGAGCGGTGGCCCTGCTCGCCGCCCACGACGGGACCTCGCCCTCGTCCGCAAAGGCCCTGACCGACTTCGCCGATCTGAGGGACGACTTCCGCGCGTTGGCCATCGTCGACGACAGCGGCGAAATCCTGGCGACGAACGTGCCCGAGGAAATGTGGACCGATGTCCCGCTGGCCCAACTCGTCGCCCAAAGCCTCGCCTCGGGCGAGGCAAGCTTCTCCGATCCTTTATCTTTTCCACTGTCCGATGAGCCGCTCATGGTCGTAGCCTTTCACGGCCCATCGGACCGCTCGGCCGTCGGCGCCTTCATGGCCGGTGATCTGGCCGAGCGCGTCCTGGGCGATGCCTTCCCGCCCGAGAGCCAGGCGCGCGCCGCCCTCATCGACGCCGACCTTCGCCTCCTCTTTGGCCGCGGCGAATGGCCGCCGGATACCGACCTTGCCAGCTATTCCGGGCTGGAGGCCGCGCTCCAGGGACAGGACGGGGTCGAGGTGGCCGACTCCGGCGGACAAGAGGTTGTCATCGCGTATAGCCCGGTCTCTCCGCTCGGCTGGGTTCTCTTGATGGAGGAGCCGTGGGAGGCCCTCGACAATCCTCTGCTGCGCGGAACGCAGGCCGCGCCTCTCATCCTCATCCCGGCGTTGCTTTTCGCTCTGCTGGCGGTGGTCTTCGGTCTGCGACAGGTGGTCCAGCCCTTGCAGGCCCTCGAACACAAAGCCGCCGACTTGGGCCAGAGCCGGTTCGAGACCATCGAGCAGCCGGTGGGAGGAATCGAGGAGATCCAGTCGCTGCAGCGCACCCTGGTCGAGATGGCCCGTCAGCTGCGCGCCTCGCGCGACGCGATCCGACGCTACGTGGGCGCGTTGACCGGCGCGCAGGAAGAGGAGCGGCGCCGCCTGGCGCGCGAGCTGCACGATCAGACGGTGCAGTCGCTCATCGCCCTCGACCAGCACGCCCAGATTGCCCTGATGGCCGTTCCACCGGAGTCGCCGGACGCCATCGCGCGCCTGACCGAGCTCCGGCAGCTGACCGCCAGCCTGCTCGATGAGCTGCGCCGCGTCATTCGGGGACTGCGCCCGATCTACCTCGAGGATCTGGGACTCCTCGCCGCCCTCGAGATCCTCGCGGGCGAGACGCAGACGGCCACCGGCACACCGGTGGTGATCGACACCGTCGGGGTTCCGCTCCGCCTCACGCCGGAAAGAGAAATAGCCGTGTTTCGCATCGCCCAGGAAGCGTTCAGCAACATCGAGCGTCACGCACAGGCCGGCCACGTCGACCTGAGAGTCGAGTTCCGCCCTGGGCATTTCCTTCTGACCATCCGCGACGACGGCCGAGGTTTCACCAGCCCGCCGGCCCTCGCCGACCTCGCCGCTGCGGACCATTACGGCCTACTTGGGATGCAAGAACGGGCGGAACGCATCGGCTCCCGTCTCGATCTGCGCTCCTCCCCCGACGCCGGCACGACCGTTTCGCTCGATGTGCCCCTCTAAGACCAGTGGCCAGTGGTCGGTGGTCGGAGGTCGGTGGTGAGAATGGGCACCCCCATGTCCTGTTCGCGCCATACAGTCGTCTAATCATCCCTCCCTGCTGTTCATCGTCCCCTGACCACTGACCACTCACCACTGACCACTTCTTTCCCCCCGCCGAATGGCGGGTCGCTGCCCCGGCCGTTCAACGCTGGCCTGCGCCAGCCTGTCCGGCTACCGTTACGTTGTGCCCCGCAAATGAATCCCCGGTTCGAGCTCCTCTGCGGCAGCGAACAAGCCGCCCAGGCGACCATCGACAGGCTGACCGCCCGGGGGCTGTACGTTGTCCGCAGCTTTGACCTGCACGAGGCAACGGCCGGCGGCGACGCCTGCGGTTGTCCACACCATGGCACCGACCGCTGCACATGCGCCTACGTCGTCCTGCTCGTCTACGGCGCCGAGGGCTTTCCCGCTGTACTCACCGCTCACAGCCGCGATGACCGAACCTTCCTGGAAATCGCTCTCGATCCCAACGCCCTACCGGGCCGAGATCTGGTCGAACAGGTCCTGGACGCTCTGCTCGACGACACCTCGCCCACCCACGTTTCCACCCCCGCCGGCGACGCCAAACGTCTGCTCCGAGATTGGCCGGCCGCCCCATGACTTCCATCATCGCCTGCCGGGACGGATGACACGCGCCGAACGGCGTGCCTCCGGCGGGCACATCGCCTCTCAATCCCGAAGCTCGCTTCCCCTAAACTGATCGCAGAATCGGGTTGGTCCGGTGAGGCCGGCCTCCCTTACTCAAGGAGAGGTGTTCGATGAGTCGAGGATTGCAGTGGGTTCTAGGGATTTGCGCGGTCGCTGTCACCGTCGTCATCGTCCTGGGCGCGATGGCGATGTGGTTCGGGGGCTGGACTTCCTGGTCGCCCGTTGTAAGCATGATGGGCCAGTACGGCTCGGGCATGATGGGCCAGTATGGCTCGGGCATGATGGGCGGTTACGGATCGGGCACGACGGGCCAGTACGGCTCCGGCATGATGGGCCAATACGGATCCGGCATGATGGGCGGCTACGGGTGGACGTCCGGAGGCCCGGGCGGCGCCATCGCGCCCAACGCCCAGCGGATTTCGATCGAGCGGGCCGTCTCAATCGCCGAGGACTACGCGGCTGCGTTTGCCGCCGGACTGCACACGGCCGAGGTGATGGAATTCGAGAACAACTTCTACGCCGTCCTGGTGGAGGACCACAGCGGGCGGGGTGCGCTGGAGATCCTCATCGACCCCTACACCGGCGCCGTCTCGCCCGAACCGGGGCCGGACATGATGTGGAACGACAAGTACGGCATGATGGGCTCAGGGCGGAGCGCCGACAACAGGTTGACGCTGGACCAGGCGCGCGACCAGGCCCAGGCCGCCCTCGACTCGCAGCTGCCGGGGTCAAAGGTCCACGACGACGCGGCCGAGTTCTACGGTTACTACACCTTTGACTACGACGGTCCGGATGGAGCGATTGCCGGGATGCTCAGCGTCCACGGCGACAGCGGCGCCGTCTGGCTGCACACGTGGCACGGCGACTTCATCGCCGAAACCGAGGTGGCAGAGGCGACCTCGTGATCGCGCTTCGCATCCCGAAGGGGACCGCGCTTAGCGTCCCGGAGGGGATCGCGCTTCGCATCCCGAAGGGGACCGCGCTTAGCGTCCCGGAGGGGATCACGCTTCGCATCCCGAAGAGGACCGCGCCTAGCGTCCCGGAGGGGATCGCGCTGAGCACCCGGGAAGGGACCGCTCCTAGCATCCCGGAGGGGCCGGCGCTTACCGTCCCCCAGGGGATCGCGCGGCGAGGTCTGCCCACCACTCCCAACCATTCAGGTCGGGAGTGGTGGCGTAGTGGTGCGCCACGTCTGCCTCTTGTCGTCGCGCTGGCCGCCATCCTCGCTGCGAATCTCCTATCCGCCTGCTCGGCCGGCACTTCGGGCGAGATGAGCGCCGCCTCATCGATGCCCGACATGATCCAGAGCGCCCCGGCGACGGTGCGAGAGGCCTACGTCTTCGCTGCGGCCCATCCGCAGGTGATGCAGAACATCCCCTGCTATTGCGGCTGCGGCAGCATCGGCCACACCTCCAACTACGCCTGCTACATTGCCGGCCAGGACGAGAAGGGCGCCCTGATCTACGACGAGCACGCCTTGGGCTGTTCGATCTGCGTTGACATCACGCAGGACACCATGCGTCTGATCAACCAGGGTTGGGAGGTTGCCGATATCCGCACCGAGATCGACCGGACCTACTCGCAGTACGGTCCGTCGAACATGCCGTGATCGCGCTTCGCATCGCGCCTCGTCGCGCTTCGCACCCCGGAGGGGGCATCCCGAAGGGGATCCCGCAGGGGACCGCGCTTCGCATCCCGCCCTCACCTCTTCGGGCACCCCTTCGGGTGCACCCTGGGTGTGCGCCGCCCTTGGCGCCCTGCACCGCTTCGGTGCGCCGCCCTTGGCGCCCTGTAGAGGGCGAAGGGCGTAGAGGGCGAAGGGGCGTAGAGACCGAAGGGGACCCCGCTGCCCATCATGAACACTTCTAAGGAAGGCCGCGGGACGAAGTCCGCCGGCGCCACAGCGAAGATGGCCAAACCTCTCCTTCTGCTATCGCTGGCTGTGGCCACGATCGGCCTCGCCCCGCTTCCGATTCGGGTGGCGCCGCCATCGGTCCGACACGTTCACCTTCAGGCCCGTAGCTATGAGTATTCGCCGGCGCTGGTCCTGGTGAATCGCGGCGATCGGGTGACGATCGAACTCGAGTCGACTGACGTCGTCCATGGGATCTTCGTCGACGGCTATCAGCTTGAGGTGAAAGCCGTCCCGGGCCAGCCGGCAGGTCTGACCTTCATCGCTGATCGACCCGGGACCTTCCGCCTGCGCTGCTCTGTCACCTGCGGTCCGCTGCACCCGTTCATGGTAGGCCGGCTGCGAGTCGCGCCGGACGGCACCTTCTGGCGCGCTATCGCCATGGCGATATTGGCTTTGCTTGCCGGTCTCTACCTGGGGGCTCGCACGCTTTCCCGGCATTCCAGCCCGCGGCCCACGGATACGCCATGAACCGCGTGAATCTCCTGCAAAACCGAGCCCTGCGCGCTCTGCTCATCCCTCGTTGGCCACAGCTCGGCGTGCAACTGGCGGCGCTGGCGGGCCTGGGCATCTTGATCGCGGTCGGCCTCGTGGGCAGCCCCGTCGGAAATCGCAACCTCGCCATCGTGGTGGTCTGGATCGCCTGGTGGGCGCTCCTGATGTTGATGCTCGTCCCTTTCTTCGGGCGGCTTTGGTGCAGCGTCTGCCCGATCCCCCTTCCCGGGGAATGGCTGCAACGCGGGGCTGTCCTGGGACCAACGGCCTCCAGCCGAGGCTCGAGCGGAGAAGCGAGGGCTCAACCTCGGCGACGCGGCCTGCGCTGGCCGAGCCGCCTCCGCAATCTGTGGCTACAGAACGCCACCTTTGTCGGCTTGGCACTGACCAGCCTGGCCATATTGACCCAGCCAAGGACGACAGCCTGGGTTCTGATCGTTCTCGTGGGCTCCGCCATCGTCGTCTCGTTGGTCTTCGAGCGCCGCTCTTTTTGCCGCTTCCTGTGCCCCGTGGGTGGGGTGATCGGGCTGTACTCGCAGGGCGCGCCGCTCGAGGTACGCGTCGTCGACCGCGACCTCTGCACGCGCCATATCGAGAAGACGTGTTACACCGGAAGCGACCAGGGCTACGGCTGCCCGTGGCAAGTCTTTCCGGCGACGCTCCGCACGAATGTGTCCTGCGGCACGTGTTTCGAGTGCTTGCGGACCTGCCCATATGACAATGTCGCCGTCAATCTGCGTCCGTTTGGCGAGGACCTTTTTCTCCCGGGGCCGCGACGTTTGGATGAAACCTTCAAGGCGCTGGTTCTGCTGGGGAGCGTCGTCACTTACGCGGCCGTGATGCTGGGCCCATGGGGAGAGTTGAAGGCGGCTGCGGCCGCGGTCGGCACGACGGCCTGGTTGGTCTATGCGGGGACGTTTCTCGTCGTGACGTTGGCGATCGCACCTGGGCTGTACTGGATTGCGACAAGCGTGGGGCGCGCCTTCTCCCGCGTGCGCGCAACCTCGGCTCAAGTCCTGCGCGCGTTCACACCGGCGCTGGTCCCGTTGGGGATCACGGCCTGGGGCGCTTTCAGCGTCTCCTTTCTCTTGGCCAATCTGTCCTACCTTTGGCCGGCGCTCTCGGATCCGTTCGCCTCTGGGTGGAATCTCCTCGGCGCCGCCGGGGTCGGCTGGTCGCCGTACGCCAGCGGAGTAGCGCCTGCGCTCCAGCTCGCGATCCTGCTCGTCGGGTTGACCTGGGCCGGGGCCCATGTGCGGCGGATCGCCGACGAGCTCGGCGGAGGTCTACGGCTGGCGCTCCCCGTTCTCGCTTTCACTCTCGTACCGACCTTGGGACTGATGTGGCTCCTCGTCGGCTAAGCAGGGAACCCCTCGCGCGTGCGGCCGTCGGCCTGGCGCTCGGCCTCCCCCTGGGCTTGTTTCTCATCTGGGGCGCGGGTCAGTTGGGCGGTGCGCAGCTCCTGCGCGCTCGCACCGCCGAGGCCGGCGGATGGTCGCCGGATGCGCTGACGGCGCGTGTCGGGGAGACCCTCCACCTGCGATTGACCTCGGAGGATGTCCTTCACGGCTTCGCCATCGGCCAGAGCGACCAGCCGGCCATCGAGGTTCCCCCAGGCGAAATCGTCGATGTCGAGCTGACCTTCAACCGGCCGGGCCGCTATGTCTTCTACTGCACCCGATGGTGCGGGCCGAACCATTGGCGGATGCGGGGCACGATCGAGGTTGAAGGCGAAGGCGCGACAGAGACGCCTCCCCTGCCTGCCTACGTCGCCCTCGGAATCGACATCGACGCACCGCACCCCGCCGCGGTCGCGCCGTCCCGCCGGCCATCTGCCGAACGAGGTGCAGCTGTGGGTGTCGAGATCCCGGCGCGCCTCCTCTCCCGCGAATCGAACCTCGGGCTGAGCCCGGTCGAACTGTGGCAAGCGCTACGCGCCGAACCCGGCACGCGCGATTTGGCCGACTCCCAGGTCTGGGACCTCGCCGCCTGGGCGATGCGGGCCACGGTCACCGACGAGATGGTCGCCGAAGGGCAGACCCTGTTCGCGGAGAACTGCGCCGCTTGCCACGGCCGAGACGGCGCAGGAGAGGCCGCAGCCGCAAGGCCAACGCCTCCAGCGACGACCGCCTCGCACGCACATAGCAAGGAACCGGTCGACTTCACCGATCCGCAAGCCATGTTGGGCGCCAGCCCGGCCCTCCTTCAGGGCAAGATCCTGCGGGGTGGAATGGGGACGGGGATGCCGTATTGGGGGCCGATCTTCACCGAGGACCAGATGTGGGCCTTGGTGTCCTACTTGTGGAACTTCCAATTCGAGGGATGGCTATGAGTCATAAGAACTCCAACCGCATTCGACGCCAACGACGTTCCCAGCGAATGACTCTCGTTGCCCTGGCGGGCGGCGTGCTGCTGATCGCGGCGGCGGTGTTCGCCCTCCGCTCAGGTGGAGGCGCGACGATCGAAGTGACGGGGCAGCCGAAGGTGAAGGCCGAGCCGGACAAGATCGATCTGGGCGACGTACGCCTCGGCCAGGTCGTGACAACGCAATTCGTTCTGACCAACGTCGGCGACGAGGCGCTCGCCTTCCACCAGGAGCCCTATGTCGAAGTCGTCGAGGGGTGTTGACCGCCAATCCCGGTCATCGGTTCGATGACCCTCCAGCCCGGTCAGAGCACTCGACTGACTCTGCAGTTCATGATGCACGGCGAGATGGGCGGCCAGCACAACTTCCGGGTGCACGTTTTCTCCAGCGATCCGTCGGAGCCGGAGATGGAGCTGACCGTCTTGTCGAATTGGGTGCCGTGAAACGCAGCCGATATGCGACCACACGGGTATGGTGAGTCACGTAGGCGCTGGCTTTAGCCTGCGTCGGCGCCGGGGAACGCAGGCTAAAGCCAGCGGCTACGGATCCGGTCGATCGCTCCCGCTTCGGCTAGCTCTGCACGAGCGCTTTCCGCATCTCCTCGAACTGCTCTTTGCTGATCTCGCCGCCGGCATAGCGGCGCTTGAGGATGTCGAGCGACGTATCGCCGGCGGCGGTGCTTGTCGGCTGCTGCCCGCCACGAGAGGCGGATTGAAAAAGCCAAACGGCCCCGGCCACGAACAGCCCGATCACCACAAGAACAAGAATCGGGCCCAGAAACATCATGCCCATCATGCCCCAGCCTCCTGACATCCATGGTCCCACACCTGCCCAGGGCGCAGGTGCCTGGGTCATTCCCCACCCGTAGCCTCGACCCCACGGAGAGAGGAAGAAAGGTGCGGCGGCCGCGGCCAAAAGGACCAGCAGGATCAGCACTACGACTGCGATCCAAGCCTTCCCCCTCATGTCAGGCGGCCTCCCACGCGTGAGTATCATGCCCCGCTGGCGCTTCGGTCTCGCGTGCGCTCAGGCCAAGGACGCGCTTCATCTCATGAAACTGGTCCCGCGAGATCTCCCCAAGGGCGTAGCGGCGCCGAAGAACGTCGAGCAGAGTTTCCGTCTGCTGGCGCGGCTGCGCTGAGTCGTGCGTTTGGGAGTCGTGATCCATCTGGTGGCCCATCATCATGCAACACACGGTTTCCTCTCCTTCTCCACTCGCCTCGGCGAGCGTGCGTGACGCTCCTGTCGCTAGCGCGGCAGCACCGTCATCGTCCCCACCATCCCGGCTTCCTTGTGGCCCGGGACGGTGCAATAGAACTCGTAGGTCCCCGGCTTGGTGGGTGTGAAGGTCAGTTGATTCGTCTCGTTGGGCTGCACGGCGACATGGAGGACAGGATCCGCCGCCGCCTCCCCCATTTCCATTTGATGCTCGGCGCTAACCGCGTCCGGTTCACTCACCGACTCGACCGGGATCTCCAGGATGCTGAAGTCGTGCTCCAGGGCATCCTGGTTGACCAAGGTCAGGATCACCGAGACCCCGGCCGTCACCTCGAACGATGACGAGCTGAAGGTCATGTTCGTGGCCGTCAGGGTGACCTCTTGCGGCTTGGGCGCTGACGCGCACGCCGCAAGAACCAAAGCCGTCAGGGCCAGCGCCCCCCTAGCTCTTACTTTCATCGTGCACCATCTCCTTTGAAGGATCGCTCTCCAACACATAAGGCTAGCCTGCGGTGCCGCACGGACAACCGCCATTTGGCGCGTTCGGCACGGGTCGATTGCCTGTGCGATCTGGCCGCGGCCCGGTCTCGTCAATTCGCTCGCCAGGCGGGGGCCCGGGTGGCTATGGCAGGAAATCCAGCGGGTTCAAGAAGCCTCCCTCGGCCAGGCGAATGCGAAAATCGAGGTGCTCACCGGTGGAGTTGCCGGTGCTCCCCGACTCGGCGATTTGCTGCCCCTGAAGGACCCCATCGCCGGCCTGGACAAGATTGGCGTCGTTGTGGGCGTAATAGCTCCAATAGCCGTTCCCATGATCGATGATGACCAGGTTGCCGTAGCCGGTCGAGTCCCAATCCGAGAAGATGACCGTGCCGCTGTCGGAGGCGAAGACGGGCTGACCCAGGTACGTGTCCAGATCGATCGCCGGATGGCCGGACCAATAGGTCTGCGTGATAGCGATCGGAGAAACGGGCCACTGGAAGAATCCCGTGCCGACGTAAACGAGCGGCCCGGAATAGAAGCCCGGAGAACGGCGCCCCAGGCCGGCTAAGACTTGCGGCCCGGGCTCCACCCACGCCACGGCCTTCGAAGCACCGGGCAGGACCAGCTCTTGCCCGGGAATGAGATCGAAGTCCTCGTGCCCGCTCAGCCCGTTTCCGGGAAACTCGACGATGGCCTCTGCTGGAACCCCATGGATCGCCTGCAGACGGTCCAGCGTGTCGCCTTTCTGGACGGTGTACAAGACACCGTCCACCGGCAGGATCTTGAGTTCTTGCCCGACCTGCAGACTTCCGGCTTCCGTGCTCAGCCCTTCATTGCCCCACAGGATGGTCTCGGGCTGCAGGCCGAAATCCTCGGCGATGGACCAAGCCGTGTCCCCCCGCTGCACGACGTACGTCAGAACGTTCATCCTGGGACGCTGCGGAATGTCTGTATGCAGGAGGCTGGTACGGCGAATGTCCGGCACGGGAGTCGCCGGTTCGAAAAACGGGAGCGCCACTTTCGTGGGCGGTCGATCGACCGAGCTCGGCGTCTCGCCGCGGTCGAGGGCGAGCTGCTGCCAGCCGAGCCCTCCTCCAGCCAGGATCAGAGCCAACAAGCCAACGTACCGACCCGCGCGAGTTGCCCTTTCTTGATTGTGCACCGTTCCCATTGCCCTCCCTTGTAGCCGAAGGACCTTCTTCGGCGTATGCGCCATCTGGCGTGGGCCGACGTCTCGGCCGACCACGTTTCCACTTATCCGACTCTCATGTCTCATCTCATGGGCCATTTGGCGCTACCCGTCAAGATGGAGGCCGGCTATCGTGTTACCAAGGACGTCGCATGTTCCGCGTCGCCGCGAGATCCCGGCGGGTTATCGTGGAGGCTTTCTCGTGAAGAAGAGTCATCTGCTCCTGATGCTGGCCTGCTGTCTCATCCCGCTGGCGGGGATCACCGCCATCCTGTTGTTTCAAGTTCCCACATCGAGCGTGCTGTACGTTGGGTTACTGCTGCTCTGCCCACTGCTCCATGTGCTCATGATGAGGGGCATGGGGCACGAGCATGATCCGTCCCGCCATGAAGCTCCCCACGTGCACAGCCCCGTTTCCAAGGCCTCCGAACCTGAGATGACCCTCGCCGAGCTGCCTCCGCCGTAGGGCCGCCCCGCTCGCCGGCAGGTCGCAGCTCTTTTCGACCATCGCCTGGCACGGATTCATTTGCGGAGCTCCCCGCACTGGCCCGCTTCGCCGCCTGCCTTCAACCTTCGGCGGTTGACTTCCGCTCCATGACACTCGACCGGCGGTCGTAACCGTGTTGGGTCAGCTACTTCGCCGGTCCACCGACGCGAGGCAGACGAATCGACAGCCGTTGACGATCCTTGCCCCCGTTCGTTGCTTCATCTGCGGGATCTCCGCTTGAAGCGAGCGGTGACGAGCGGCATCGAGACGATCAGCGAGAGGATGGCGACCCAGACCGATCCGCCCAGGCGGGCCACCGGGCCCAGGTCACCCGTCCAACCGGCTGCAAGATAGAACAGCGCGCCGGCTCCCAGAGCCAGCGGAGCGTACACTCGCGCGCTGCGCCGCGCCAAGTCGCCATCCGATTTCTCGTCGTCCATTTTGTCCATCCTTTCACTTCGCCCCGGCATTGGCGGGAGAAAGACGGCCAAGCCATCGGCCCACACCTCGCGTACCGCGCCGCTTCCGATCGGAGCTGGGCTCGAATCGCCGAAGCAGGAGCGTGTTCAATGTGACCGACACCGAGCTCAGTGCCATCATCGCCGCCGCCAGTTCGGGACTGACGATCACACGCGACAGCGGGTACAACAAGCCGGCGGCGATCGGGATGCCAAGCATGTTGTAGCCGAAGGCCCAGAACAGGTTCTGCTTGACTTTGCCCATCGTCGCCCGCCCCACCTCCAGAGCCGTCACCACGTCTCGCAGGTCGTCTTTGATCAGAATGACGTGACCCGTCTCCTTTGCGACATCCGTGCCGGAGCCGATGGCCATGCCGACGTCCGCCTGGGCCAAAGCCGGGGCGTCGTTCACCCCATCGCCGACCATGGCGACCTTCTTCCCCTGGGCCTGCAGCTTCTTCACTTGCTCGGCCTTGTCCTGCGGCAGAACTTCGGCCAGCACGACATCGATTCCCACCTGCCGGGCGATCGCTTCCGCCGTGCGGCGGTTGTCTCCCGTGATCATGACAATCTCCAGCCCCAGCTGGTGGAGTCGCTCGATCGCCTCGCGCGAATGGTCTTTCAATGTATCCGCAACGGCGATCAGGCCGGCCGCTCTTCCATCCACAGCGATGAACATCGCGGTCTTGCCATCCGCTTCGAGTCGTTCGGCCTCGGCTTGCAATCCACCGAGGTCCACTGCATGCTCAGCCATCAGGCGACGGTTTCCGAGCAATAGCGCCAGCCCATCCACACGCGCCTCGACCCCTCGGCCGGGGATCGACATGAACGACTCGGGCTCCGTCAGAGGCAGGCCGTGTTCCCGGGCCGCCAGGACGATCGCCTCGCCAAGGGGATGCTCGCTGTTCTTCTCGGTGATCCCTGCCAGGCGCAACAGAAACTCCTTGCGATCGCCTCCGGCGTTGTCGCTGTCCGCGGCGCGGTGGCCCTCGGCCAAGGCGACGACCTCGGTCACCGACGGCTCGCCTTTGGTGAGCGTTCCGGTCTTATCGAAGACGATCGTTTGGAGCTTGCTGGTGTTCTCGATGGCTTCGGCGCCCTTGAACAGAACGCCATTCTCGGCGCCCTTCCCGGCGCCAGCCATCATGGCGCTGGGAGTGGCGAGGCCGACGGCGCACGGGCACGAGATCACCAGAACGGTGACACTGAGCAGCAGGGAGAAGCCGAACACCCCGATGTCGCCCAGGCGGTACGGAGAGAGGATGAAGCCACTCTGGGGGTCGAAGAACATCCGATACCCGAAGAAGAACCAGAAGACGAAGACGACGATCGCCAGCATGTGGACGCCGAGGATGAAATGACCGGCCACCCAGTCGGCGAGTTTCTGAATGGGCGCCTTGCTGGCCTGGGCATCTTCGACCAGCTTGATGATCTGCGCCAGGGCGGTGTCTTTGCCGACGCGGGTCGCCTCGAAGTGGAAGGCGCCGCTGCGATTGATCGTCCCGCCGATGACGGCGTCGTCCACCTTCTTCTCGACCGGGAGACTCTCGCCGGTGAGCATCGACTCGTCGACGGCGGAATACCCCTGGCGTACGAGCCCGTCGACCGGAACGCTCTCGCCCGGTCGCACAAGGACCAGGTCACCCACCTCGACCTCATCCGCAGGGATTTCCTCTTCCGTTCCGTCACGGAGCACTCGGGCGATCTTCGGCTGCAGCTTCATCAGCTTGCGGATGGACTCGGACGTCCGGCCGCGGGTCAGGGCCTCGAGCCATCGCCCAAGGACGATGAAAGCGGTCAGCAGGGCGGCGCTTTCAAAGAAGGTGGCGCCCTCGCCTCCGAAGCCGGCTGTCGGAAAGGCGGTGTTGATCACGGCGATGCCGAACGCGGCGCCGATCCCGGTGGCGTACAGCAGATTCATGTCGGTGACGCCGTGTTTCAGGCCGCGCCAGGCGTGAGCGAAGAACTGTCGCCCCGGCCCGAGGACGATCGGCGCCGTCAGCAGACCCAGCACCCACTTGTAGGAAAGCCAAACGGGGACCACCGCTTGCAGCGGGCCGAGCATGTCGTAGAACGTGCCGGTCATCACCAGCATCCCAATCGCGGCAGCGATGGCCAGGTTGCGCCCCTGGCGGCGAATTTCCTGCTGACGGGCCTGCCGCTCGCGGTCGAGCGCGTCGGCCCCGGCGCTGCGCTCCTGGGCCTCGTAGCCGGCGTCACGGACGGCGCGCCTCATCTGGCCCATGGTGACCGCCCCAGGGATGTAGCGCACGCGCGCCGTGCCCAGGCCGAGGTTCACCGAAGCCCCCTCCACGCCACGCAATCCCTTCAGCGCGCCTTCGACGTGGGACACACAGGAAGCGCAGGTCATCCCCCGCACGTCCAGCGTGGCCTCGGCCTCGGGCACACCGTAGCCAACGTCGCTGATGGCCTGCCGCACATCGGCCAAGCCGGTGCGGTCGTCTTCGATGACCAGGCTGGCTTTTCCCATGGCCAAGTTGACCGCGACGTCGGACACGCCCGGAAGTTGTCGCAGGGCGCCTTCGACGTGCGACACGCATGAGGCACACGTCATCCCTTCGACGGGAACCGTCAGACTTGCCCTGTGTTCGCCCATTGAGTCACCCACCCGCTTTCCACCTGTGCTGCATGGCGCGCGCCAAGATTCGCTCGAGGCGCGCCGCTTCCAGCGTTCGGTCCTCAATCGACGACCCCCGCTCGACGGCCCGAACGGCGGCGTCCAGCTCTGCCGCCACGATGCGTGTGCGGGCGGCGCCAAGCGCCGCCTCGACGCACCACAGCTGCTGGAGCACATCCTCCGCCGGAGCTCGCTTCATCACCATGGTCTCCACCGCGTGGAGGTGGCCTTGGGCGGAGCGCAGTCGAGCCAGGAGATCCACCGAACCGACCAGGTCCGGCCGAGGCGGAGCGGGCGGCCCGCCTGCCGACCGAGTCGAGACCTTCACGTGACCTGGCGG
>Ga0209751_10002335_pt1 | contig 19056 bp, 12 predicted proteins | sample RifCSP13_1_FD_184019 | JGI IMG/M metagenome (GOLD analysis project Ga0209751, IMG submission 184019) | Soil microbial communities from Rifle, Colorado - Rifle CSP2_sed 13_1 (SPAdes) (version 2) | ecosystem: Environmental > Terrestrial > Deep subsurface > Rock core/Sediment | place: Rifle... | reverse complement strand
GAATTTCGGAGGCACACCTTTGGAAAAATCCAATGGGTTTGTAGTATCAATAACAACTTTACTATCAAAATTTTGTTTGCCCGCCATATCAATTGAAGCCAAAGTTTTATCACCAAATGTAGCTAAGAACAGCATTTCACCAAATGAAGCAGCTTCTGAAAATTTAACAAGCTCGACTTTAGAATTTTGAGAATGCCATACTTTGAAAGGAGGGCTTCCCATTCCATCCGGGGCGGTACGCGCTAAGGTGTCTCCAACATTTCGAGTTCCTATAACCACTTCATGACCCAGCGAATTTAATTTTGCAGCCAAAGTTCGTCCAACACCACCTGTGCCGAGAATTCCAATTTTCATTTTTTATTTTCCTTTCATTAATAATAAGAGGCTGTCTCAAAAGTAATTTTTACTGTCACACTGAGCTAGTCGAAGTGTGATTTTAATTTGAATTGTCAGTCTTCGACCTGTCTCGCCCTTGGCGAGCCATGGCGGACAAGCTCTGATTGACAATTTTGGACTTTGGAGACAGCCTCTCACATGTATTAAAATTACTCAAGTTTTATTTGCGTGTAAAAGCCAACTCCATATTTTTAACTTCTTTCCCGTCCGAAATCATGTACATTTCAAAAAGCTGGTTATTATCATTTATAAATTTCATTGTCTGACGATACTCAACCTCTTTTCCTGACATCGGGTCAACCATTGTTCCTTTCATATTGCAGACCTTCGTCTTCTCATCATATTTTCCGCGAGCCATTGTCATCCCTGTTCCAATATTATCAATCCAAAAGCTAAAAAATTCATTTGTTGCTTTATCATATGCGAGAAGGTTCATTCCTTCAAACGGCATTCCCATTACTTCGCCGTAGTTCAAAGATTTTAAGTATCTGCCTCCAAGAATCATTTCATTAACTGCGCGACCTTCGGAAACTGTTGGTGGTGCTGATGGATCATCCCACCACTTAGATACGTATGTCCAATCACCGACTGACTTTGCCATCATATCGTGCATTTCTCCCGGCGTCATGTAATCCATCCACCTCTTCATCATTTCATCCTGATTTTGTGCTAGGAGAGAAGAGGAAAAAAATAAAATGAACCCGGACAAAAAAGTGTAGAGCGAGCTTTTAGTAAACATACCATTACTCCTTTTATTAGTTGATTGTAATTAGTTAAAGTTATTTCTCCGAAGGTATCTTGGAATTCTTTTTAAGACTCAAATCAACGAAGTGAGAAATAAATGAGCTGTACGCCGGGCAAAATATAAGAATCCAATTACTACAATCAAATATAAAATGTTGTAGATGTGATTTGGATTATATGTACGCTAAAGCAATATTTTTTCATTAACTCGCATTATCGGATAAACCTTTTCGTCCTTATCAAAATATGGCGACTTGCGATAGAAAAAATCTAAGCGTTCTAAGGAATCATTCCTAAAATTTTCATCAGAATCTAATTTGGAATGGAATTCATCTCTTAATTTCTGGTTATCCTTCAACATTTGTTTTGCAATAGGTTCCATCACATAAACCTCTACGTATTCTTTTCTTTCGAAAAAGGAATTAAAGAATCCCCATCGCACAAAAGAATCTGGAGCCATGGGTTCAAGGAGATTCGCAATCACGCGTAAGGTTCGCTGGTTGGTTCTGACTACGATAGTGCCTTTTGGAACTTTTATTTTTTCGGTAAACGGGATAACATCAAATGTGACTTGCTGTTTGCCTTCGTAAGGTCGCGGTACAAATTGGTCATTCACAAATTTGTATCTGTCAACCGTCATTTTCATTGATGAAGATAAAACATAACATTTAATTCCATGCAGGTTCAGAATTTCTGCTAAGCGAGAAAATTCCTTGGGAATTAAATATGCTTTTGGAACATTTACTGCAAATTTTACTCTTGTTTTATTGTATAGAGGAACATCAACAACGATTGGTTTATTAGTATAACGCAGTAATTCATTTCCTGTTATCTCGCTGTCTTCTTCGAATGATTCAAATCCTTTGAAGGAAAAACTGGCATGTTCACCTGTATCTTCAAAATCAACGGGAAGAACTTTCCCTTTGTTGTAATGATAATTTATTGTGTGATTGTCTGCTTTTTTATTAAGTGAAATTAACTCGTGGTGATTGCGATTTATGAAATCAATAGTATGAGTCATCATAGATTTTGTTGAGAATACACGATTGTCAAAAGGCTTTAAGCTATGAGTTTCGACAAGAAGGCATATTCTGTTTTGAACGGCGCAGTAACCGGTAGAAAATCTTGGTAACATCGGATAGTCAATTATTCCAGCCATCAGCTTATCGTTTTTGAATTCTATGTAGCGAGTTGTTAGAAAACCATCCTTTTCAACTTTCTTAATTAAATACGGAAGATATCTTCCGTTGATCCAGCTGCTTAAATGATTTGAGATGTTTGCTTTTCGTTCGAGACCGTAAGTAACATGATATTGATAATCAGCGCCGTTGGTTGTGTGATTATCGATCATAAAATCGGGAAGCCAATCGCTGAAAAGTTTTAGCCAAGCTTTCATTTCAACAGAATCCGCTTTCATGTAATCGCGATTGAGATTTAGGTTGTGAGATGTTGTTCGCCAGCCCATCATCAAAGGTCCATTTTGGTTTGGACGGTTAAACTGACTTAATCTCTCATGTCCATCAACATTAAAAACCGGAATTATCAACAAGACTAAATTCTTTAGTAGATTGAATTTCTCTTTTGTTACAAGAATATCGCGCAACAAAAGCATGCAAGCATCTTTTCCTTCAATTTCTCCCGAATGAATTCCATTTTGAATAAGAACAATTGCCTTACCGCTTTTTTTAGCTTTCTCAAATGTGAATTCTTCATTGCCGGCGACGATTAAACATTTTAACTCTCTGCCTTGAGGTGATATTCCGATTGTAAACATTTTGGCATAAGGAGTTTTATCCTCAAACTTATTGAAGTATGAAATTGTTTCTTGATAGGAAGGTGAACTTTGCTGATTTGATTTTTCAAAAAGTGTAAGCCAATCTTTTGAAAACTGTGGCTGCTTAGTGGTTCTATTCATATTGAATCTATTGTGATTGATTATTTATTGCTCAAAGATAAAAAGAGAAATTTACTTTCGATAACACAAGAAATAGAACGCTGATCATTATGATAATTATGATCTTAAAAAATTATAATAGATCAGTCCAATCAGCGCTTGCCACTATGTGGTTCTATTGTGTTTAATTTTATATAGTTAATTATTAGGATCGAAATTGATAACTTTACATCGTTGTATTGCAAGAATTAAGCTAATCGGAAATACTCAAGAATCCTTTAATCAATAATGACAGAAAAACAGAAGGAGCGCAACTCATGAAAAATTTATTTTTATTACTAACCGTTTTTATAATATTCTCATCTTACACAAACTCACAGGACAAAAATATGGACAACCCTTTTTTCAAAGAAGGGAGCACACCTTTTCAAACTCCCCCTTTTGATGAAATTAAGATAGATTATTATCTCCCCGCTTTTGAAGAAGGTATTCGCCTGCAAAAAGCTGAAGTGGATGTGATTATCAATAACACAAAAAAGCCGACGTTCGTGAATACAATCGAAGCAATGGAAAAGAGCGGTAAACTATTAACTAAGGTAAGCAGCGTGTTTTATAATCTTAACTCTGCAAACACAAATGATGAAATGCAGAGTATTGCCAAGACCGTTGCGCCAATGTTATCAAAGCATAATGATGATATAAATCTGAATGAAAAACTTTTTGCAAGAGTAAAAGCCATTTTCAACGAAAAGGATAAGCTGAGTCTTACAACCGAACAGAAAACAGTTTTAAAAAATTATTATGATGATTTTATCCGCGGCGGGGCTAATCTTAACAATGAACAAAAAGAAAAATTCAGAAAGATAAATGAAGAGTTGTCTCTTCTATCTTTGAAGTTTGGCGAAAACCTGCTGAAGGAAACAAACTCAATTGGATTGATCATTGAAAATAAAAACGACCTTGCCGGACTTCCAGAATCCGTAATACAATCTGCTTTTGAATTAGGAAAAACAAAAGGTCACGAAGGCAAATGGGTTTTCACACTTCAGAAGCCGAGCTTCATACCATTCTTGCAATATTCTGAAAAAAGAAACTTGCGAGAAGTGATTTTCAAAGCTTACATCAACCGCGGTAATAACAATAATGAGTTTGACAATAATAAAACTCTTTCCAGTATTGCAGCGCTGAGGGTGGAAAGAGCGAATCTGCTTGGGTATAAAACTCATGCTGACTATATCCTTGAAAAAAATATGGCAAAGAATCCCGAGACGGTTTATAAGTTTTTGAATGATCTTTGGAAACCGGCATTGAACAGAGCCAAAATGGAAATTGATGACATGCAGAAGATAATTAATAATGAAGGGAATAACTTTAAGCTCGAAGCATGGGATTGGTGGTATTATGCTGAAAAGGTCAAAAAAGAAAAATATGATCTTGATGAAAAAATGCTTCGTCCATACTTCAAGCTTGAAAATGTTTTACAGGGAGTTTTTGATGTTGCATCGAAGCTTTATGGAATTAAGTTCGTTGAACGCAATGATATTCCAACTTATCATCCCGATGTAAAAGTAATCGAAGTCAAAGAAGCTGAGGGTAAGCACATCGCAATTCTTTTTACAGATTACTTCCCTCGCGACAGCAAAAGAAGCGGCGCATGGATGAATTCCTTTAGAGATCAATCTAATATCGGCAGCAATTTTATTACGCCGATTATCAGCAATGTTGGTAACTTCTCAAAACCAACTTCGGATAAACCATCTTTGCTTAGTCTTGATGAAGTGAATACACTATTTCATGAGTTCGGTCACGCTTTGCATGGACTTCTGTCGAATTCAGTTTATCCAAGTGTTTCAGGAACATCGGTTCCTCGAGATTTTGTTGAACTTCCATCTCAGGTTATGGAGAATTGGGCATTAGCACCTGAAGTGCTGAAAATGTATGCAAGACACTATCAAACTAACGAACCAATGCCAGAAGATTTGATTAAAAAAATAGAGAACTCTCAACTCTTTAATCAAGGATTCGAAACAGTTGAATATCTTGCCGCATCTTTTCTTGATATGGATTGGCACGCTCTAACAGTTCCGGAAGAAAAAGATGTAACAGGTTTTGAGAAGGAATCGTTAAATAAAATTGGACTGATTCCTGAAATCGAATCACGTTATCAAAGCACGAATTTTCAGCATATTTTTTCGGGAGGATATTCATCGGGATATTACAGCTACATTTGGGCTGCAGTTCTTGATGCTGATGCATTTGAAGCTTTCGAGGAGAAAGGTTTGTTTGATCATGCAACAGCTTTATCATTCAGAAAAAATATTCTGGAAAAAGGTGGAAGCGAAGATCCGATGGAATTATATAAAAGATTTAGAGGCAGAGAACCAAAGGTTGATGCGCTGCTAAAACGAAGAGGTTTAAATTAATTTTCATGTGGGTGTTAAATTCCAAATAGCAAAAAACAATTTCCAAATAAAATCCAATGTCAAAACATCAAATACTAAATGTTTAAGATTTGAAATCTATGATTTGTAATTTATTTGTTATTTGTTCCGCCCTTGGCGGATTGGATTTTGGAATTTTGATTCCAGACACTTTCTTTACTTGAGCAGATTAAAAATTATATGCATAAAAAAATTGTTGTCCTTGGAGCCGGTATTTCAGGATTGGCTACTGCTTATCTACTTATGCAAAAAGGATACGATGTTACGGTGCTTGAAAAGAAAAGCGAAGTTGGCGGTTCCATTGAAACGTCTTATGAAAATGGATTTCTTTTTGATCACGGACCATACAGTGCATTAGAGACAACTCCGTTAATTTCAAAATTTGTTAAGGAATTAAATCTTCAAGATCAGCTTGTTTATGCAAGCAAAGCAGCAAATAAAAGATACATCTTACGCAGCAATACACTTCATGCATTGCCAATGAGTCCGGCGGCATTTCTGAAAACAAGACTTTTTTCTCCTAAAGCAAAGCTGAGATTATTTGCAGAACCGTTCATCGGAAAATCTAAAGACGGCTATTACCAAAGTCTTGCTGAGTTTGTTACGCGACGGCTCGGCAGAGAATTTTTGGATTATGCATTCAATCCTTTGGCCGCAGAAATTTATGCCGGCAATCCCGAAAGTCTTAGCGTTAAGTCTGCTTTTCCAAAGCTTTATGCACTTGAAGAAAAATACGGTGGATTGATTATCGGAACATTTAAAAGCATTAAAGAAAGAAAGCAACAAGCAGAAAAATCGAAGCAAAGTGCAAAAATGTTTTCATTCAAAGATGGAATGATAGTTCTTCCCCAAGCAATTGCAAAATATCTGGACAGCAATTTATTTCTTCAAGCAGATGTAAAGAAGGTTGAAAGATCTGATGACGGTTATACTATAAACTGTGTTTACAAAAAGGAAAATATTTCTATCCAGGCAGATATTATCATTTCAACTTTACCTGCTTTCAATGCTGCAGATTTGTTTGGTGATTTTGATGAGGGATTGAAAAAACATTTGCTCGATATTTATTATCCGTCCATGCTTGTGCAATATTTGGCTTATAAAAAAGAAAATATTAAGCGGTCGCTGGATGGTTTTGGATTTTTAGTTCCTTCTAAAGAAAGAAAATCTCTTCTTGGTTCAGTATGGAACTCGGTTATTTTCCCGAATAGATCGTCTGAAGATACAGTATCATTCACACTTTTTATTGGCGGCGCACGAGATCCGGAAATTTTAAGCTTAGATAAAGAGCTGCTGTTTATGAAAATTAGAGGTGAATTTGAAACATTGATGCAAATTTCTGGCGAACCGGTATTTTCCTCATATAAATTCTGGCCAAAAGCTATTCCCCAGTACGACATCGGTTATGTAGAGCACGGAAATTATTTTGATGGGTTCGAGAAAAGATTTCCAGGAATTATTCTAAGCGGAAATTACAGGGGCGGAATTTCAATCAGTGATTGTATCAAGAACTCGGAACTTGTTATGGAAAAAGTAATTAATTAAAAATTAAAAAGAATGCGAGCCGGGTAAATGAATAGCAATAAATTTTTAGATAAGAAAATTTTATCAAGGAATTGAATAATGTTTATAGGACATTTTGGTGCTGGGTTCGCTGCTAAAAGTGTAGATAAAAAAATATCGCTTGGCACTTTATTTCTCGCCTCTCAATTTATTGATTTGCTCTGGCCTATTTTACTTTTACTTGGACTAGAAAGCGTTAAAATAGAATCGGGCAATACTGCAGTCACGCCGCTTAATTTTATTTCTTACCCAATTTCGCACAGCATGTTTAGTGTAATTATCTGGGGAATATTATTTGGGATAGTTTATTACTTAATCAAGAAAAATCCGCGTGGGTCAATCCTTCTGGGTGTTTTGATTTTCAGCCATTGGCTGTTGGATTTATTAACTCATCGTCCTGATCTTCAATTATTTCCATGGAGCAATTATAAAGTCGGTCTTGGTTTGTGGAATTCTTTCGCCGGAACAGTCGTTATCGAAAGTTTAATTTTTATTCTCGGGGTTCTTATTTTTTATAAGGTCAGTAAGCTGCAAAGCAAATCAAAGAAAATATTATTTTGGAGCTTAGTAATATTTCTTGCGGCTATTTATGTTATGCATTTGTATGGCCCACCCCCTCCCTCCGCGGAACCAATTGCATTTGTTAGCTTAGCTCAATGGCTGCTCATCGCGTGGGCTTATTGGATAGACCGCTCACCTAAGTCACACTTGCGTTAATTTACAAGTTGAGATTAGACGCTGCTATTTACGACTACATCTCAACATCTAATTTTATTATATTTGTTACAGAATTTCAGTAATTGCTTTTTTGTTTTACTTATGGATGTCGAAATACTCTCAAGAATTCAATTCGCCTTCACAATAGCATTTCATTATATCTATCCGCCTTTAAGCATTGGGCTTGGCGTAATACTTGTGATCATGGAAGGTACATACCTCAAAACTAAAAACAAGCTTTACGAAAATATGACGAAATTCTGGGTTAAAGTTTTTGCTTTAACATTTGCGATGGGTGTTGCAACCGGAATTGTAATGGAGTTCGAGTTCGGAACTAACTGGGCAACTTATTCAAGATTTGTCGGCGACGTTTTCGGAAGTGCTCTTGCTGCCGAAGGAATATTTGCATTCTTTCTTGAATCAGGTTTCTTGGCTGTTTTAGTTTTTGGCTGGAACAAAGTAAGTCCAAGAATTCATTTCCTCTCCACGATAATGGTATCATTTGGATCAATGTTAAGCGCTGTCTGGATAGTTGTTGCGAATTCCTGGCAGCAGACTCCTGCAGGATTTCACATTGTTGGTGAAGGAATAAATGCTCGCGCAGAGATAACAGATTTTTGGGCAATGGTTTTTAATCCATCATCAATGGAAAGACTGTCTCATGTTCTCTCAGGGGCATGGCTTGCAGGAAGCTTTTTAGTTTTAAGTGTATGTGCATTTTATCTTTTAAAGAATAAGCACATCGAGTTTGCTAAAGCCTCTTTTAAGATTGCAATAATTTTTGCTCTCTTTGCTTCTTTGTTCCAATTATTCACAGGACATCAAAGCGCAATTGGAATAAGCAAAACTCAGCCCGCAAAGCTTGCCGCATTTGAGGCACATTATGATTCATCTGTACCTGGTGATCTTCATTTGTTTGGGTGGGTGAATGATGAAAAGCAAAAAGTAAACTTTGGAGTGAAAATTCCCGGAATGCTTAGTTACCTAATTTATGGTAATGTACAAAAACCTGTAACCGGATTAAACACTTTCTCTCCTTCTGATAGACCGCCTGTTAATATCGTATTTCAATCATATCATTTAATGGTTGCTATAGGATTCGGCTTAATCGCAATTAGTGTAATTGGGATTTTCTTTTGGTGGCGCGGATCATTGTTCAACAAGAAATGGCTTTTATGGTTTTTTGTTTTTGCTGTTTTAGGTCCGCAAGCGGCAAATCAGTTTGGATGGATTTCTGCTGAAGTTGGAAGACAGCCATGGATTGTTTATGGATTGCTCAGAACTTCGGAAGGATTATCAAAAGTTGTAACGGCAGATCAGGTAATGTTTTCTCTTATTCTATTTACGTTGATTTATTTTTTGCTTTTTGTGCTGTTCCTCTATCTGCTTAATGAAAAAATACAGCACGGTCCGGAATCAACGGAAACAATTCCTTCGGAGTATGAACATCAAAAAGGAATTTTAGAACGATGAGCTTGAATGTTACACTGAGTCCGACTAAGGCGGATCGAAGTGTGACTGTCAGTCTGAGCATGTCGAAGATCGACAAATAATTTTTTAATCTACAGAAATAATACTTATGGAATTTACATTCGACTTAAATACAATCTGGTTTATTCTTATTGGAGTATTGCTGATAGGTTATGCAATATTGGATGGATTTGATTTGGGAGTTGGTGCACTTCATCTTTTAGTAAAAGATGATTTGGAAAGAAGGACAATGATAAACTCAATAGGTCCGGTTTGGGATGGAAATGAAGTCTGGCTTGTAACAGGCGGCGGGGCATTGTTTGCAGCATTTCCTCATGTCTATGCAACTGTGTTCTCCGGATTCTATACGGCTATCATCTTACTCTTATTTGCATTGATCTTCCGGGCAATTGCTATTGAGTTTAGAAGCAAGAGACCGGGTAAAACGTGGAGAAAATTATGGGATGTTGCATTCGGTGTTTCAAGTATACTAATTGCTTTGCTGATGGGAATAGCGCTCGGTAATATTGTAACCGGAATTCCTCTTGATGCAAATAAAGAATTTGCCGGAACCTTTTGGAGCTTGATTAATCCATACTCATTACTTGTTGGAATTACAACCCTGGCATTATTCATCATGCACGGTTCTATTTATGTTGTGATGAAAACCGAAGGCGAGCTTCAGAAAAAAATTCGCAGCTGGGTGAATAACACAATCATCTTTTTTGTGATTAGTTATGTTACAACTACAATGTATACTTTAATCTACTATCCTCATATGGTTGAGCATTTCAAATCTGCCCCTGAACTTTTTATAGTTGCTGTGTTAAACATGTTTGCAATCGCTAATATTCCGAGGGAGATTTATCACGGAAGAGAATTCCGTGCATTTCTTTCTTCATGTGCAAGTATTGCAGCGCTGCTTACTCTTTTCGCCATTGGATTATTTCCCAACATAGTTCTTTCCACTCCAAATCCGGAATACAGCTTAAACCTTTACAATGCTGCATCATCACAAAAAACTCTGAACATTATGTTGATTGTCGCTATCATCGGAATACCGTTTGTGCTCGCTTATACAATAAGCATTTACTGGATATTCAGAGGCAAAGTTAAGATTGATGTTACGAGCTATTAAAAGCCTGATAAAATTTTCTTTCCTTTTATTCCATTGCACGTTATTTTGGTTTTGTACAAGTTTGAATTAAGCAATTCAAGATTTACTGATGTGACAAATCAAAAGAATAATTTCGGGGTACAAATCGATGACAAGCACACCATCTAATCAGAAATCATTGGGGAAAGCAATTCGCTGGACAGCAAGATTAACAGGCGTATTAAGCATTGGAGTTCTTCTATTATTCTTCATTGGTGAAGGATTCAATCCCACAAAACTGACTATAAAAGAATGGATTCTTTTTCTCTTTTTTCCTTTCGGTGTAATGCTGGGTTTACTTGTTGGATGGAAAAGAGAATTTGTTGGCGGCTTGATCGCCATAATAAGCTTAGCTTTGTTTTGTGCACTGGAAACAATAAACGGTGGCTTTCCCGGATTAGCTTTTTTCGTATTTGCTTCACCGGGAATTTTATTTCTACTTGCGAGTTTAATCTCTAAAAGAAAAACACCCGGGCATTTATAATTTATCATTCAACGCCCAACAAACCAACTACCAAGCGGTGTATATTTCTATCAAATAATTGCGGGAAATATTATTGAAACGAAGAAGATGATGTTACTGAGATGAGCACAATAGACCGTTGAAGATACATGAGATTTTATTTTCCTTCAACAAACTCGTAACCCGCACTTCTAATCCCTTTTATATAAACCGGGTTATCCGGATCGGGTTCGAAATATTTGCGTAGCCGCGAAATGAAATTATCAATAGTTCTTGTTTCAACTTCCGTACTGATGTGCCAGACATTTTCAAGCAGTTCTTTTCGGGAAACAATCTTTCCTTTTCTTTCTATTAAATATTTTAGCACCATAGCTTCACGTTGTGTCAGCTCAAATTCTTTTGAGCCGCTTTTGCATTTGAAGTTTTCGAAATTAACAGCATTCTTTCCGAAGCGATAAACCGGACTTAATTCAACTGAAGTTTTGTACCAATGTTTTCTCTTCAGCATTCCTCTAATGCGCAGTAAAAGCTCTTCAAGATGGAATGGTTTCGTCATATAATCATCTGCACCAAGCTCAAGTCCTCTAACTTTATCTTCGCTTGAAGTTCTTGCCGTTAACATTAGGATTGGCATTTGAGGAGATTTTGTACGGACTTGTTTAGCGATTTCAAATCCATCGAAATATGGAAGCATTATATCGAGAATTAGCAAATCATAATTACGCGTTTCAAAAAAATGTAACGCTTGTTTTCCGTCTTTTGCCCAATCTACAATATAACCTTCATCAGTCAAATTATATTCAAGGCCTACTGCAAGAGTTTCTTCATCTTCTGCGAGCAATATCTTGCTGCCCTTAAATGAGTTATTCTCCATCGGATGATTCCAGTATTTTTTGGTTCTTAGCTGTTCTTCTCAGCAATGAGTTTACATAAATATTTCTGGAAGTTTTATAAATAGGAAGCTTAATCCTAAATGTTGTTCCCTTGCCAATTCCTAAACTGAAAACAGAAATTTTTCCTCCATGAAATTTGATTATTTCTCTCGCCCAATACAATCCAAGTCCTGTTCCTTTAACATTTGGAACGTTAGCATTTGCAATACGTTGAAACTTATCGAAAATTCTCTTTTGATCTTTGGGATGAATACCGATTCCTTTGTCGCAGAATTCAATAAATATGTTTTTTTGATTGTGCGACAATTTAACATTTATATCTACTTCTTTTGGTGAGTATTTAAACGAGTTACTCAAGAGGTTATCAAAAACTATCTGTATTGCTTCTCTATCGATGACACACTTATAATCAGCTGAACCTTCAAACCTTACCGATCCTGAAGAAAGTCTGAACTGATTGGCAGAGCCCTGCACTAATTCTTTTATAATATCATTCGCATTGTAGATATGATAATCATACGCAATTCTTTTCTGTTCTAGTTTCGAAATCTCCAGAATAGAGCTTATCAATTTTTTAAGTCTGTCGGTATCCCTTTTCATCATATCATAAAATTCTTTTTGCTTCTCAATAGGAACTTCTTTTGTACTAAGAGTTTCAAGATACAATTGAATTGATGATAAGGGAGATTTCAGCTCGTGAGAAACATTGCCGATAAAGTTATCATAAAGATTTGTGAGCTTCATCTGAACGGTAAGATTACGAAAAGCGAGGACCATTGCAATTTCGATGGCAACCATTAGGATTATTCCGAGAACAAATATTAATACATTCGGACTGTCTATTGCCAATTGTGGAGAAAGCGGATTGCCGACTTGTTCAAAGATCAAGTAATTAGTGACGTACCAGTATATCCATAAACCGAGCAGTGCAAGCCATGCAAGCTGAGCAAATACAAATGCAATTATGAGGTAAAGAAGAGAATGTTTCCTTTTCATCTTCGTTTAATTAGTTAACAGCTATTTAATCTTGAAATTCCTATCCCAAATATCTTTTAATGGTAGCAAAAGTCAAATGCACCAGTTAAAATTATTACAATTCTTTTACAAACGATAAATAAAAAAATCAGGATAATTGTGTAAGCGTTAAAGTGATGATTAATGATAAATGCTGATAGTGAAAAAATCAACGTTGGTGAATCAGAATTACGCTGAACGCATTTCATTAAATGATGGGAGAAAATAATGAAAATATTATTAGTCTATCCTGAAACTCCGGTAACGTTTTGGAGCTTTAAAGATGCTTTGAAATTCATTTCAAAGAAATCATCAGAACCGCCCCTGGGTCTTATTACAGTTGCCGCAATGCTTCCGCAAGATTGGGATAAAAAATTAATTGATCTTAATGTAGCTAAGCTTATAGATAAAGATATACTGTGGGCAGATTATGTTTTCTTGGGCGGAATGAATGTGCAGATTAATTCGGTTAAAGAAGTTATAAGACGGTGCAACAAGCTCGGTACAAAGATAGTTGGCGGCGGTCCGCTCTTCACAACACAACACCGGGATTTTTTAGGCGTTGATCATTTTGTTCTGAATGAAGCGGAAATTACTCTTCCTCTTTTTCTTGAGGATTTAAAAAACGGAAACGCAAAACATTTGTACAGCACGGAAGAATTTCCAGACATATCCTTAGCCCCAATGCCGATGTGGGAATTGCTGGATATGAAAAAGTATGCTTCAATGAGCGTGCAATACTCAAGAGGGTGTCCATACGATTGTGAATTCTGCAGCATTACGATGCTTAACGGAAGAAAGCCCCGTACAAAAAGTAAGAAGCAATTTTTAGATGAATTGAACAGACTATATGAATTAGGTTATCGCGGCAGTGTACCTCTTGTTGATGATAATTTTATAGGCAACAAAAGAAAGCTGAAAGATGAAACGCTTCCTGCAATGATAGACTGGTTAAAAGAAAAGAAATATCCGTTTAATTTCAATACTGAAGCATCCATAAATCTTGCTGATGATGACGAGCTGATAAAAATGATGGTTAAAGCTGCTGTTCACAGCGTATTTATAGGAATTGAAACTCCGAATGATGATAGCTTGAAAGAATGCGGCAAAGCTCAGAATCAAAGACGCAATCTCGTTTCATCAGTAAAAAAATTGCAGCAGCACGGAATGATCGTTTCTGCCGGTTTTATTATTGGATTTGATAATGACCCACCGGATATTTTTGATCAACAAATTAATTTTATTCAAAAAAGTGGGATAGTTTCTGCAATGGTGGGGTTGCTTAATGCACCGGAAGGAACGCATCTATTTAAAAGAATGCAGAAAGAAAACAGGCTGCTGGAAAGCTGTAACGGCAACAACATGGACGGTTTAACTAACTTCATTCCCAAAATGAATTATAAAGATTTGATTGCCGGCTACTCAAGAATAATTCATACAATTTATTCCCCGGGAGAATACTACAAACGCATTAAAGCTTTTTTAAAGGAATACAAAGTTCCGGAGTGGAAATCTTCAAAGCTCAGCTTAAGCGAGATAAAAGCATTCGTAAAGCTGTTGTGGCTAATTGGTGTTCTCGATAAAGGGAAGCGTCATTTCTGGCGAACGCTGATATACAGCTTTTTCAGGTATCCTAAAAAGTTTTCTCTTGCAATGACTCTGACCGTGTACGGTTATCATTTTAGAAGGATTGCAGCGACGATTTAGTTTATTATTAGTTAAAACACCAATCTCAATCCAAAAACTAAAATCCCGAACCCCTCCTTAATCCTCTCCTTTAGCAAAGGGGAGGAGCGAGGTGGGGTTTGTAATTACCGGAGCAACGATTTAATTTATAAATATTATGAAGTATCTTTACTTAGTGTTTTTTAGCAAAGCAAAAAAAAATAATAATGATAAACCTTGCCGGGTAAGCAGTTTAGCGGGCTGCAATTGCTTGCTTATATGTATGTGGCGTGGCAACAGATTGATCCAACAAAAGATTTGGAAATATATTTCAAGAACGAGTATGAGACTGCAAAACCGATGATAAAAAAGAAGTGAACGGTTGACTATGCAAGAATTCAAAGCTAACGAAAGAACTTTTCAAGGTGTTTTACTAAACACATTCCAATCTATCATTAACGATAATGCGGATATAAAATTTGTCTCTGCATTCCAGGAACAAAATGTTGGAGTTGGAGAGTCGCGTTTTAGCGATACTATTATAACTTCCAGTGCAGACTCCAAACAAAAAGTGTTTGTTGAATTAAAACCCACAAGCTGGGATGCACAGGATGAAATTCTAGTAACCGATGCCGCACGAAAAGCGTTTAATAATGGAGTGGAATATTTTGTTACCGGAACGCCACGACAGTTAATTATCTACAAAACGTTTATGGAAGGAACACCTCTTCTTGAACGCAAATTAAAATTTTATCATCTATCAAGCGTTAAGACAGATAATGACGTTCTCACTCCTTCATTTCAGAAACAAATCATTCCGGTTGTAACTCAGTTCTTAAAAGAGCTTAGCGATATTGTTCACGGCGTTGTGGAAGTTCATTGGGACAGCGTTGATAAGATTTTTGTGAACAAACTTTCCGCTTACATTCTTGATGCATCTTCTGTTATGTATGAAGTAATGAAACCCAAGATCAAAGCCGATGACACATTAAAGAAAAGAATCCGCGATTATGTAACCGAGCAAGAGATTTTTAACATTACCATTAAGTTTGGAGATGAGGACGTTTATAACCTTTGCCAGCTTGCAAACTATCTGCTCTACCTCAAGATAATTTTCTATTCATACCTTGAACGGGATGTAAAAACCCTCGGATTAAAACCATTAAAAATTCCGCAAGACAAAGATTTGCTCAACAAAACTTTGAGGGCACGCTTTGATGATGTTCTTGAGTATGACTATGAATCAATTTTTCAGAAAACTATTCTTGATGAGTTTGAATATCCCAACAGCTACCTACCAGAGCTACAAAGAAATGTTGATCACATCCGGCATTTACAATTCCATGATTTCAATTTCGACATCATCGGTTCTATCTACAACAAACTAATTGACAGCCAAGAACAGCATCAGCACGGGCAGCACTTTACAAACACAAACGAAGTTGATATTGTAAACGCATTTTGTATAAACAAAAACACAAAGCTAATATTCGATAGTGGGTGCGGCGCAGCCACTTTTCTTGTTCGCGCTTATGCCTTCAAAAGATATTTCGACAAAAAACTGAAACACAAAGAGTTGCTGGAAGAATTGTGGGGAATTGATATTGCACCATTTCCGGTTTTTCTTGCAAGCATGAATCTTTCTCTTTTAGACATAAAAGAAATTGATAACTATCCAGTAGTAATTAAAAAAGATTTTGGAGATCTCCGCCCCAATTCATTTCACAAACTTATTTTCCATAATCACACAAAAAAGTTTGAAACAAAACCGTTTGATGAGAAATACACACAAGTCCACATTCCGGTTTTTGATTCTTGCGTTGGCAACCCGCCTTACATTATGCAAGAATTAATTGATGATAAAGAAAAGTGGAACGGTTTACTGAAAGCCGAGCATAATCTTAAAAAGATTGATCAGCGAAGCGATCTTTATGTTTATTACTTAATGCACACAGCATCGTTCTTAAAAGAAGGGGGACGGCTTGGCTATGTTATCTCCAGCAGTTGGCTGGATAATCTTTTTGGCGCAAGTCTGCAAAAATTTTTACTGGGTAATTTTAAGATCATAGCAGTGATCGATAATCAGAAAGTGCGCAGCTTCGATACTGCATCAATCAATACCGTAATTCTTATTCTCGAAAAATGCACTGATACAGAAGCTCGCGAAGAAAACAACGTCCGCTTTGTTCGTGTTTACAAAGAATACAAAGAATTGATCGGTAAGAGCGATGACGAAGATAGAATTGAAACAGCAATAAATTTTGCTCAAAAAATTGAAAAGACAAATAAGTCAACAAAAAATGATAATTACTTTGTAACCGTGCGCAACCAAAAAATATTGGAAGAAGAAAGCACAGTTGAAGGTAAATATGAGCCCGGCAACTGGGGCGCAAAGTATCTCCGCTCTCCGAAAATTTACAACAAGATAATTGAAGCTGCTGGAAACAAGTTAATTCCTCTTTACAAAGTTGCGGAGATTAAACGTGGATTTACAACCGGTGCGAACGATTTTTTTTATCTTATTGATGATACAGACAAAGTAAAAGAAATGAGCGATGAAGATTACAAACTTAACTTTGGTTTCGAACGGAAGAAGCATAATATAAGTTGGGAAAAGTTTGGATGGTATTACAGCGAGATGACTAAAAGTCATCACGCTCTCGAGCGTGTTTATTTTAAACCGCTTTTCAAAACACAAAAGGAAGCAAAGAACCTTGAAGTTGATTTGGGTAAACTAAAATACCATGTGCTTGTTTGTAACGAAAAACTGGACACATTAAAGAAATACAACACAAGAATTGCCAAATACATTGAGATTGCTAAGAAGGAGTACTTGGTACACGAACGCAAAACGATGTTACAAAGGAAGAAGGGTGACGGTACAAGAGATTGGTTTAATCTTGGTAAAGATCTATTTGTTGGTGATTTTATTTTTCCGTCAAAGATTCATGAACGATATGGATTAATAGATAACAGGAAAACAAAAATCTATTGCGATAAGGTTAACTACAATATAAAACCTAAAAAAGAATTCATTAAAGAAGCTGATTTAGTTTTTCTGATAATGAACTGCACTCTCTTCAGATATTTTCTTGAACTATTCGCCAGACAAATGGGTGAAGGATTAACCGACATTGATGTTGTTGTTGTAGAGAAAACCTTGGTGATTGATCCGAGACTTCTTAAGTCAAAAGAGCAGGAACTAAAAGAAATTTTAAAATTGCTTAAAGCTAGAGAACAAGAAACGATTTATGAAGAGATAAAAAAGAAAGATAGAAGGAAACTCGATACAATAATTTTAGAAACACTCGGTTTGAAAGCAAAAGACGTTGATGAACTTTACGAACAAGTATGTGAATCACGCTTGCAAAGGAATGAAAAGGCAAATTCCGTTACAACGGTCAAATCAAAACAAAAACCAGATTACGAAACATCACTCAAGTTAATTCAAGAAAGATTCCCGGAAATTCGTGCATACAACGAATTGATAAAAGAAAAAAAGACTAATCAGTTTATAATACCAAACATGCCCGCAAAATATCCAAAGGATTTGAAATCAGGAGACAGCAATTTCTTCCAATCTTATTATGTTAACTTCAAAGAAGGAAACAGACAAGAAACAGTTAGTTTTAAGAATAGCGGGCAAATAAAACTTTTCCACTTTTTCTACGAAATACTTGAAGTAAAAGGAACCGCGCTTACTCTTCCGGAAAAACCTGAAGACTGCAAAAAAGTTTTTGCAATTCTTGAAAGCGATTACAAAAAATACAACACTCAAATAAAAGATATGTTGAAATCATACCGCAGCAAAGCGAGTTTCTTGTCGGTGTATAGAGATTTGGTGCTGTGCATAAGCCAACACGAATAGCTTTTTCAAACCCAATTTACTCCGTAATCCACTCCTCATAGTATCTCTCTCCCCAGAATTTGTATTCTTTTCCTTCATAATCAGTTCCGGAGAGAATGCTTTGAATAAATCCATTTCTTTCCACAAGAACTGTGTGAAAAATTTCCACTTTGGGATTTTCTTTCAGAACAATTTTAATTCTTCCGTTCAGTGAATTGTAAATTGTAAAAGCAGAGTCGCTTTGTTCTGTAAATTCAAACTCATCGTCTAATTTTTCTTTTATCATTTTGCTTCTGTAATAAGTTCCGCCGGTCGGACTAACGATATTCTTTCCGTTAATTTTCACATCTCTGTCGTCGTAAGCGATGACACTCAAAAAATGATCTTTAGATTCTTTCTCCGTAAGGAGTCCTTCGGACAGCCAATCAATTATTTTATCTCCGTGTTCAAGTGAGTCTTCATATCCGTAGTTACTATCGAGAAAAGTAATTCGTTCGACAATGTTTGGAATTTTCTCTACGCTGTTCAGAAATCCAAAGATAAAACTTCCGCCGCCGCTATGTCCGCTTAAGACAATCTTGACATCTAACGGATTAAAAAGATTAACTATTGAATTTACAATTGACTTAATAACCAAATGACTATTCACTGTTTCTCTTCTCCAAGTCGGCCAGCTTTTTCCGTCAGTCATAAGATACGCAAGAATAATGTTTGCCTCTGGATAATTTTCTCTCAAGAATCTTGACTGCGCACCAATATGCTGAACATCGAAATGCCAGTCATCTCCAGGCTT
>Ga0209751_10002333_pt1 | contig 19076 bp, 21 predicted proteins | sample RifCSP13_1_FD_184019 | JGI IMG/M metagenome (GOLD analysis project Ga0209751, IMG submission 184019) | Soil microbial communities from Rifle, Colorado - Rifle CSP2_sed 13_1 (SPAdes) (version 2) | ecosystem: Environmental > Terrestrial > Deep subsurface > Rock core/Sediment | place: Rifle... | reverse complement strand
CGACCCTCGGGTCGCCTTTAGTGCGAGCAGCCGGGGCCGCAGCCGTACGCGGCCTCGTCGCCGGGCTCCTCGCCTTCGGCAACGGTGAAGGAGTGGCCGCAGCCACACGAGGAGACGGCGTTCGGGTTGTCGATCTTGAACCCGGACTCCTGAATCGTGTTCAGGAAGTCGATCGTCGTCCCGCGCAGATAGGGAGCGCTGAAGGGATCGACGACAACGGGCACGCCCTCGAGCTCGAGCTCGAGGTCGCCTTCGGCCGCGCCCGAGTCGAAGCCGAGCCCGTACTGGAACCCCGAGCAGCCGCCACCCTGGATCGCGACACGGAGAACGAGGGTGCTTCCATCGGGCTCCTCCGCGAGAAGCTCCTTGATCTTCGTCGCCGCCGGCGGCGTGAGGGTGATCAGCGTCTCGGTCGGGTGCTCGACGGTTGCCACGGGCTCATGGTAGCGGACGGGGACGCTGATTCCAGAGACGAGCTTGTAACAGGCGTATCGCTCATTCTGCGCGGGATTCCGTATCCCTTCGTGCGCTCGACGAGGGGGTGCTAGGTTTCGCCGCAGGAGACGAGACCGAGGTCCCCGCGGGGGTACGACGCGTGCTCGAAAACTGGCTGCCGTTCCTCTTCTACGCGCTCTTCGCGGCGGCGATCCCCGCATCCATGATCGCTATGACGTTCGTCCTCCCTCGGCGCCCCGTCGCCCGCACGCGGCAGAAGATGCTCCCCTTCGAGTCGGGTGTCTCCAGGGACGCGCCGAGCCGCGAGCGGCGGTTCACTGTCAGCTTCTACCTGACTGCGATCCTCTTCATCCTCTTCGACATCGAGATCGTCTTCCTGTACCCGCTTGCCGTGCAGCTCGACGCTCTCGGGTGGTTCGGACTCGCCGAGCTTCTCGTCTTCATCGGGATCCTCGCCGTGGCGTACGTCTACATCTGGCGGAAGGGAGCCCTGAACTGGCACTGAAGCGAGAGCTTCCGGTGGTCAGCGACCGACCACTCGCGGAGGCGGGCCTCCAGTCCGAGCGCGTGCTCTGGCCCGAGCGTGGCCCCGGCGTCTTCGAGCGCGAGGTCGCGGAGATCGAGGACGCCCTCCTCCTCACGACGGTCGAGAAAGCGGTCGCCTGGGCACAGTCGAGCTCGGTCTGGCCGGACACATTCGGGCTCGCGTGCTGCGCGATCGAGATGATGTCCATCGTCTCGTCGCGCTACGACATCGCGCGCTTCGGAATGGAGCGATTCAGCTCCTCGCCGCGGCAGGCCGACCTCCTCATCGTCTCGGGCCGGGTGGCTCACAAGATGGCGCCCCCGCTCCGCCAGGTCTACGACCAGATGCTCGAGCCGAAGTGGGTGATCGCGATGGGCGCCTGCGCCAGCTCCGGCGGCATGTTCAACAACTACACGATCCTCCAGGGCGTGGACAAGATCGTCCCCGTCGACATCCACGTGCCCGGCTGCCCGCCTCGCCCCGAGGCGTTGATCGAGGGGATCGTGAGGCTGCACGAGAAGATCCGTGCCGGCGTGCCGCCCGCGTACGAGATCCGCGGAGTCGCGGAATGACTTCGTATGCCGGCGTGCCGGGGGTGATCGAGACACGCGAGGCGTTCGGCGAGACGACCCTCGTCGTCGACCCGGCCCGCCTCGAAGAGGTGTGCACGTACCTCCGCGACGAGGCGGGGTTCAACGTCCTGAGCGATATCGCGCCCACCGACTACCTCGGGTGGGGCGAACAGGGCGTCTCGGGCTACATCGGCAGCGCCTCTGGCCGCGATCTCAACGTGCCAGGGTCGCAAGGCCTCGCCCGCGTCCCGGATCCGAAGCCCAAACGGTTCTCGGTCTCGTACCACCTTCTTCGGGTCGGCGACGATTCGGTGCGCCTCCGAGTGCAGGTCTGGCTGGACGACGGAGAGCCGGTCGCGAGCCTCGTTCCCGTTTGGCCCGCGGCCGACTGGTTCGAGCGCGAGGCGTGGGACATGATGGGGATCCCGTTCGCGGGTCACCCGAATCTCGTCCGCATCCTCATGCCCGAGGACTGGGAGGGCCACCCGTTGAGGAAGGACTACCCGCTCGGCGGCGAGCCCGTGCGCTTCTCGGACGAGGACTAGCCGACGGTGGCCGTCGTCCCTTCTACGCGGATCTACAAGGGAACCCGGATCCCGCACCCCGTTCCGACGATCCTCGAGGTCGTCTTCTCGAAGCACTCGCTCGAGGACATCCTCACGGTGAACTTCGGGCCCAACCACCCATCGACGCACGGCGTCCTCCGCCTGATCGTCGACCTCGACGGGGAGACTGTCGTCGGGATCCGGGCCGTCATCGGCTACCTCCACACCGGCTTCGAGAAGAACATGGAGGCCAAGTCCTGGTGGAAGTCGGTCACCTACGCACCGCGGATCGACTACGTCTCCTTCCACGCAAACGAGCTTCTCTACGTCCTGGCGATCGAGAAGCTGCTCGGGATCGGAGTGCCTCGCCGGGCGACGTGGGCGCGCATGGCGCTCGCCGAGCTCACTCGCATCCACTCGCACCTCGTCTGGCTCGGCACGTCGGCCCTCGAGCTCGGAGCGATCTCGCTCTTCTGGTACTGCTTCGACGACCGCGACTCGATCCTCGATCTCTTCGAGATGGCCGGGGGCACGCGCATGCACTCGCGCTACGTCCAGGTCGGCGGCCTCGCAGAGGACCTTCCTCCCGCCTTCACTGCCGAGGCGCGGAAGTTCTGCGACCAGATGCCGAAGTCGGTCGACGAGTACGAGGCAATCCTCGACCGCCAGGCGATCTGGCTCGAGCGCACGAAGGGGGTCGGCCTCCTCTCCGCGGAGGACGCGCTGGCGCTCGGCCAGTCCGGCCCGATGCTCCGGGCTTCGGGAGTGAACTGGGACTTGCGGAAGAACATGCCCTACCTGGCATACGACGAGGTCGAGTTCGACGTCCCGGTCTATCCGAACGGAGACGTGTACGACCGGTACAAGGTGCGCATGGACGAGATGCGCCAGTCGGTGCGCATCGTCCGGCAGTGCCTCGACCGGCTCGACGAGATGGACGGGGAGCCGTGGATCGCCGACGACCGCAAGGTGGTCCTCCCGCCGCGCCACGAGCTCCACACCTCGATGGAGTCGCTGATCCACCACTTCAAGATCGTCACCGAAGGTTTCACGGTCCCCGAGGGAGAGGTCTACGTCGTGATCGAGTCGCCGCGAGGCGAGAACGGCTGCTACCTCGTCTCGGACGGCGGCGCCCGGCCCTGGCGCGTGAAGTTCCGCGCGCCGAGCTTGGCCGCCCTCCAGGCGACGGCGACGGTCGTGCAGGAGCGCCTCATCGCAGACCTCATCGCGGTGGTTGGCTCGCTCGATGCTGTCATGGGGGACGCGGACCGATGAGCCTCACGCCCCTGGACGCAACGTGAGCACGGCGCTGTACAGCCGCGTCCAGAAGCTGCGGAAGCAGTATCCGGAGCCGACGTCGGCCGTCCTGCCCGCGCTCAGGCTCGCGCAGGAGGAGCACGGGGGCTGGCTCCCGCCCGAGGCGCTCCGCGAGGTAGCGGACGCGCTCGACGTCACTCCTGCCTTCTGCCTCTCGATCGCCTCGTTCTACGACCAGCTCCGCCTCGAACCCGTGGGCCGACGCGTGGTCGAGGTCTGCACAAACGTTTCCTGCGCACTCGCCGGTGCGCAGCAGGTGGTCGAGGCGTTCGAGCGCGGCTTGGGAATCAGCGCAGGCACGACGTCGCCTGACGGCGAGTTCACGCTCGGCACGGTCGAGTGCCTGGGCGGCTGTGGCTGGGCGACGGTGGTCGCGATCGACAACCGGCACCGACTGCGTGTCCAGGCGGAGGACGTAGCCGGAATCATCGAGGAGCTTCATGCCCGCGAGACCTGAGGTCGTCTTCGCCGGAACGGAAGGCGGCGCGCTCGACAGGGTCGAGGACTACGAGGCGGCCGGCGGATTCCGCGCGCTCGCGAAGGCGCGCGCGATGGCTCCCGACGACGTGATCGCCGAGCTCGAGGCTTCGGGACTGCGCGGGCGCGGCGGGGCGTTCTTCCCCACGGGTCGCAAGTGGGCATTCGTCCCCAAGCCTGACCAGCTCGCGAAGCCGCACTACCTGGTCGTCAACGCCGACGAGTCCGAGCCCGGGACGTTCAAGGACCGCGAGATCATGCTCCGCGTCCCCTTCCGCTTCCTGGAGGGCTGTCTGATCGCGGCGTACGCGATCCGGTCCCAGCACGTGTTCGTCTACATCCGCGGCGAGTACGAGCGCGAGTTCGAGGTGCTGCGCGACGCGCTCGGGGCGATGCAGAAGCGCGACCTGCTCGACGGCGTGACGGTCGTCCTCCACCGGGGCGCCGGCGCCTACATCTGCGGCGAGGAGACCGCCCTCCTCGAGTCGCTCGAAGGGAAGCGCGGGCAGCCGCGGACGAAGCCGCCGTTCCCGGCGATCGCGGGTCTGTACGCGGCGCCGACGGCGGTGAACAACGTCGAGTCGATCACGACGGTGACGTCCGTGCTCGAGCTGGGAGGGTCGGAGTACGCGAAGCTGGGCGTCGAGAGCTCGACGGGCACGCGCGTGTTCTCGCTCTCTGGCGACGTCGTCAACCCTGGGAACTACGAGCTGCCGCACGGGATCACTCTGCGGGAGCTGATCTACGACGTCGGCGGAGGAGTCCCGGGCGGCCGCGACCTCAAGGCGATCATCCCGGGCGGCTCCTCGACGGCGATCCTCACAGCGGCGGAGATCGACACGCCGCTCGACTTCGACTCGCTCGTGAAGGCGGGGTCCTCGATCGGCTCTGCCGGGGTCGTCGTCATCGACGATCGCTGCTGCATGGTGCAGCTCGGCATCCGCGTCTCCCAGTTCTACGAGCACGAGTCCTGCGGGAAGTGCACGCCGTGCCGCGTCGGGACGCGCTGGCTGACCCAGATCCTCGAGAAGATCGAGGACGGGCGCGCTTCTCAGGCGGACCTCGACCTGCTGCTCTCGGTCTGCGACCGAATCCTCGGTAAGTGCCTCTGCCCGCTCGGCGACTCGGATGCGATCGCGGTCGCGAGCTATGTCGATCGCTTCCGCGACGAGTTCCAGGCACACATCGATACGGGCAGGTGCCCGTTCGGGGGTGAGTCCTCGCTCGAGGGCATCCTCGCCCCAAGCGCCTTGCACGGCCATTCGCGCGAGCGCGAATGGCTAGGAGCCGAGCATGTCTAACGGAAGCAGCAGCCTCCTCACGATCACGGTCGACGACCGCCAGGTTTCCGTCCCTCCCGGAACGGGACTTGTCGAGGCTGCTGCTTCTGCCGGGATCGAGATCCCGGTCTTCTGCTACGAGCCCCGCCTCGGGCCTCCCGTCGGTGCGTGCCGCATGTGCCTCGTCGAGATCGAGGGGATGCCGAAGCTCCAGGCGGGGTGCACGTTGACTGCGCAGGACGGAATGGTCGTGCGGACGGCCGCGACCTCGGCGAAGGCTGCCGAGGGCCAGGAGTCGACGCTCGAGTTCATCCTCGTCAACCACCCGCTCGACTGCCCGGTCTGCGACAAGGGCGGCGAGTGCCCGCTCCAAGATCTGACGTTCCGCTACGGGCCCGGCTCGACACGGATGAGCTTCTCGAAGCTCACCTTCGACAAGCCGATCCCGGTCTCCCCGTTGATCGCTCTCGACCGCGAGCGCTGCATCCTCTGCTACCGCTGCACGCGCTTCTCGGAGGACGTGGCGGAGGACGGCTTGCTCATCGCCCGAAACCGCGGCGCGCGGTCCGAGATCGCAACGTTCGAGGACGAGCCCTATCGCTCGCCCTTCTCCGGCAACGTGATCGAGCTCTGCCCGGTGGGAGCGCTGACGTCGACCCTCTACCGCTTCGAGGCGCGGCCGTGGGACATCCAGAACGTGCCGACCGTCTGCACCGGCTGCCCGGTCGGCTGCAACGTGTCGGCCACGATCCGAGAGGGAAAGGTGAAGCGGATCCTCTCCCGCAACCACCCGGAGATCGACCGCGGCTGGCTCTGCGACAAGGGCCGCTTCACATACCCGCACCTGCGCGCTCCCGACCGGATCATCGCGCCACTCCGTCGAGGGTCTAAGGGCCTCGAGGACATCACCTGGGACGATGCGCTCGACTCGGCCGAAGCGATGCTGCGCGAGGCCGAGGGCGGGATCGTCACCGCGCTCTCCGGCTCGGAGACGTCGGAGATCGCGTACGCGCTCGGGCGGCTCTTGCGGGAGGGCCTCGGCGCGCATTCGGCGGTCCTGCCGGAGGCGACCTCGGACGCCCTCGACGCGTTCCGGCTGCCGCTCTCCGCGATCGCGGAGGCCGAGCTCGTCGTCGTCGTCGGCGACGACCCGGTCGTCGAGCGGGCGCCGATCGTGGACCTCTGGATCAAGGAAGCGGGCCGCCGTGGCGCCGACGTCGTGATCTGCTCGCCGGCCGGGACCGTCCAGATGCAGCCCGGCGGCGGGACAGAGCTTTGCCGCGAGCTTTCCGAGCCGCGCAACCGCCTCGGCAGGAGGCTTCGCCGGGCCGCGCGCGCGGTGCTGATCTGGTCGGGACCGGGCGGAGGCGGGGGAGCGCGCATCGCGGAGCTCGCGCACGAGCTCGGGTTCGAGGGGAAGCCCGGCCGCGGAGCGTTCCACCTCCCCGCGACTCCCAACGGGCTCGGTGTCGCGGAGGCGTGGTCTGCCGCAGCGGATGCCGATGAAGTCGAGCCCGACCACATCAGGCTCCTCGTGGTGTCGGGGGAGGATGCAGCGAGCTCTCCTGGGGTCCGGTCGCTCGCAGAACGAGCGGACGCGGTGATCGTCGTGACGATGTTCCACGAGCTGGCGACAGGCTGGAGCGACCTGATCCTGCCGGCGACGGCGGCGCTCGAGCGCGACGGGACGACGATGAACCTCGAGGGGAGGGTCCAGCGTCTCCGCCGAGCCGTCCTTCCACCCTGCCCCGACGAGCTCGCGTGGATCTCGAAGCTCGCCGCGCGGTTCAGCGTCGAGGTCTCGCCTCACGTCGCGGTCGTCTTCGCCGAGCTCGCCGACCGGCTCTTCCGCGACCTCGCACTCGACGATGTCGGCCTGCACGCACTCCTACCGGCCCGGCAGGCGTATGAGACGCCAGCGGCGGCGGCGACTCCAGCGCTGGCGCCGCTTTCCACGCATACCGACGAACACTTCGTCGGCGCGCTTCGGCTGCACCGCTACCACCCGCTCTTTGCCGGCCCGGCCGTCGAGCGCGTTCCCCAGCTCGAGTTCCAGCGCCCGGAGCGCGAGGTCGAGCTCTCCGCGGCCGACGCCGACCGGCGCGGGATCGCGTCCGGCGACGCTGTTCTCGTCCGCTCGAACGGAACGTCGGTCGAGCTCCGGGCCCGCGTGAACCGGAAGCTCGTCGAGGGCGTCGCTCGCGTCGCCGCAGAGCACGCCACGGATCTCCACACCGCCGTCGAAGTAGTAGCCATTCCGCTTCGCGGAATGGTTAGGGAGGACAGCCCGTGACGCCGGAGATCGTTTTCCTAACCACTTCGACCCCGTTAGGGGTCGAAGTGGCCTGGTGGGTGAGCCTCATCCAGGCCCTCGTGGTCATCAACCTCGTCATGGTGACCTTCGCCTACCTGACGCTCGCCGAGCGGAAGGTGATGGGGAGGATGCAGCTCCGCTATGGGCCCAACCGTGCCGGGCCGTACGGCCTCCTACAGCCGATCGCCGACGTGCTCAAGCTGCTCTACAAGGAGAGCTTCTACCCGGCGGCCGCGATCGACTGGCTCTACCTCATGGCACCGTTCGTCGCCGCGTTCACCGCCCTCGTGACCTTCTCCGTCATCCCGTTCGGGCCGGGCTGGGAGGTCGGCGGCGTCTACATCCCGGGGCAGGTGGCCGATCTTCCGATCGGGCTGATCCTGATCTTCGCGATCGGCTCGATCGGGATCTACGGGTTCATCGTCGGCGGCTGGGCCTCCGACTCGAAGTACGCGCTGCTCGGCTCGATGCGCACGTGCGCGCAGCTCGTCTCGTACGAGGTCTCGCTCGCGCTTTCCGTCCTCGGCGTCGTGATCATGGCCGAGTCGCTGTCGCTGCCTGACATCGTCGCCGCGCAGCAGGACACGATCTGGTACGCGGTGCCGCAGTTCGGCGGGCTCGTCGTCTTCCTCTTTGCCGGGACGGCCGAGACGGCCCGGGCGCCCTTCGACCTACCGGAGGCCGAGCAGGAGCTCGTCGCGGGCTACCACACCGAGTACGGCGGCATGCGCTTCGGCCTCTTCACGATGTCCGAGTACATCAACCTGATCACCCTCTCCGGCCTCTGCGTAACGCTCTTCCTCGGTGGCTGGCTCGGCCCCGACTGGTTCGGGCCCCTCTCGGGGCCGATCTGGTTCGTCCTCAAGCTCGCCCTGCTCCTCTACCTCTTCATCTGGATGCGGACGACCCTCCCGCGGCTGCGCTACGACCAGCTGATGCGGTTCGGATGGAAGGTCCTGCTGCCGGTGGCGACGCTGAACGCGATCGTGACAGCCATTCTGGTGGTCGCTCTATGAGCACCCACCAGAATGGTTACGGGCCAGCTTCCAATCGGGTCGTGCCTTCTAGCCGAATCCCGACCGGAGGGAGGGATTAGGCGTGCCGCAGCCGTTCTCCAGCCTCAAAGGATTCGGAGTCACATTCCGGCAGATCTTCCGCAAGCCGATCACGCAGCAGTACCCGGAGTACAAGCGGCCTGTGTACCCGCGGTTCCGGGGTCGCCACCGCCTCTGGCGATTCGAGAACGGGCTCGAGAAGTGCGTCGGCTGCTCGCTCTGCGCGGCCGCATGCCCTGCCGACTGCATCCGCGTCGTCGCCGAGGAGAACACTGCGGACAACCGTGTCTCGGCCGGCGAGCGCTACGCCCGCATCTACGAGATCAACATGAGCCGCTGCATCTTCTGCGGCTACTGCGAGCTCGCCTGTCCCTTCGACGCGATCACGCTCGGCAACGAGTTCGAGATCTCCGAGTACTCGCGTGACGATCTCATCTACACGAAGGACATGCTCCTCGCCGAGCCGATCAAGCGCGTGCCGGTCGCCGATCCCGTCCGCTTCGACACACCCGAGCCGGCGTACAAGACCTCCTCCTGACGGACGAGGTTTAGAGAGGATATGACGACACACAAGCTCAATACGACGACCCAGGTGATGTCGGCGGCTCGCCTACTAGCCGTCAGGTCGCCGAAGGCGGGCTGACGGCGTGGGCAACTTCCTCGTCTGGGTCGTGTGGCTCCTCGCCGCCGCCGGTTGCCTCGCGAGCGGCGTTGCCGTCGTCAGCCTCTCGAACCCGTTCTACTCGGCGCTCGCGCTGATCGGGAACCTAGCCTCCCTCGCCGTGCTCTACCTCCTCCTCGCGGCCGAGTTCCTCGCAGCCGCGCAGGTCCTCGTCTACGCGGGCGCCGTGATGGTCATGTTCCTCTTCGTCATCGCCTACCTCGGTGGTCGTGCCGACGCTCCCTGGGCCGGCGGCCCACCGCTCCTGCGGACGGCCGCAGTCCTCGCCGCGGGCGCGCTTCTCGTCGAGGTCGTCGTCGTCCTAGGGCTGGCGTGGGGCGACGACCTGATGGATCCGGCGGAGGTGTCGGACTCGTTCGGAAGCCCGGCCGAGATCGGCGAGCTCTTCCTCACGGACCACCTGCTCGCCTTCGAGATCACGTCCATCGTCCTGCTCGTCGCCGCGATCGGCGGGGTCGTGCTCGGCACTGCGCCACAGAGAGAGGACGGCGACGAGTGACCCACGGATATTTCCGGATAGCGGAGAGCGGGAGAACGGGCCTTGTGGCTCAGAGCCACAAGGCCGCAAGCGCGTCGCCGGACGCGTTCGAGGCCGACACCCGAGCAGGCGAGGAGCGCGTGTGAGCGGGCCCGGGATCGGCTGGTACCTGATCGTCGCGGCGATCCTGTTCGCGACCGGCGCGATGGGCGTCATGCTCCGCCGGAGCCCGCTGATCGTCCTCCTCTCGCTCGAGATCATGCTCAACGCGGGGAACCTCACGCTGATCGCGTTCTCCCGCCAAGTCGGGGAGCTCGACGGGCAGATCTTCGCGCTCGCGGTGATGGCCGTCGCAGCCGGAGAGGTCGCAGTCGGGCTCGGGCTCATCGTGGCGATGGCGCGCCGACGTCTCGCGCTCGACGTCGACCAGGCAAGAGCGCTCCGCGGGTAAGAGTGGTCGCTCCAGCAACTACGCGCACCCTCTGGCCGGCTGCAAACCATCGCATGCCGGCGTCCTCGGTCGGCCACGTACCTCCGTTCCGGTACGCGGCCTCCCTGCGTCCTTGGCCTGCTCGGTTTTCGCCAGCCCGAGGGCACCGTAGTCACCGGAGAGACCACTAGGTGGTCGCCGGCGCCTGGATCTGCCTCTTCGCGCCGCTCGCCGGCTCGCTCGCGATCACGCTCGCCGGCCAGACGATCTCGCGCCGCACGGCGGGCTGGATCTCGACGCTCTCCACGTTCGTCGCGTTCGGGGGCGCGCTCGTCGCGTTCGTCGGCACCTGGGCCGAGGATCCCGATCAGCGCGAGAACGTCTCCACCGCGTACACCTGGCTCGCCGCGGGCGACTTCGAGGTCGGCTTCCAGATCCTGGTCGACCCGCTCTCGACCGTGATGATGCTCGTCGTCTCCGGCGTCGGCGGCCTGATCGTCTGGTACTCGATGGGCTACATGGCCGGCGACGACGAGGAGCGCCGGTACTTCGCGTACATGTCGCTCTTCGTCTTCGCGATGCTGCTCCTCGTCGAGTCGGGGAACTTCCTGCTGCTCCTCGTCGGCTGGGGCCTCGTCGGGCTCGCGTCCTACCTCCTGATCGGGTTCTGGCACTCGCGGCCGGAGGCCGTCGCGGCCGCGAAGAAGGCGTTCGTGATGAACGCGGTGGGCGACGCGACGTTCGCCCTCGGGATCGTGCTGCTCGTGTGGCAGGCAGGCACGCTGGAGTTCTTCGGCGTCTTCGACCAGGTCGACTCGCTCTCGCAGACGACGGTGAACCTCGTCGCTCTCGGCTTGCTCGGCGGCGCGGTCGCCAAGTCCGCGCAGGTCCCGCTCCACACCTGGCTCCCGGACGCGATGGAAGGGCCGACTCCCGTCTCCGCCCTCATCCACGCGGCGACGATGGTGACGGCGGGCGTCTACCTGCTCGTCCGCGCCCACCCGATCTTCGAGGCCGCGATCGACGTCCAGCACCTCGCCGCAGTGCTGGGAACGGTAACGCTGCTCCTCGCGGGCCTCGTCGCGCTCGTCCAGTGGGACATCAAGCGCGTGATCGCGTACTCGACCATGTCCCAGATCGGCTACATGTTCATGGCCGCCGGGCTCGGGGCCTACGGGTTCGCGATCTTCCACTTGATGACGCACGCCTTCTTCAAGGCGCTGCTCTTCATGGCCGCCGGCGTCGTCATCCACCACCTCGCGGGAGAGCAGGACATGCGCCGGATGGGAGGCCTGAAGAGCGTGCTCCCGCGGACTCACGCTGCGTTCCTCATCGGGACGCTCGCGCTCGTCGGGATCCCGCCGTTCGCGGGCTTCTGGTCGAAAGATGCGATTCTCGGGTCCGCGCTCGCCACGGGCGGAGCGCTCGGCTGGACGCTTTACGTCGCGGGACTGGCGGGCGCGCTCCTGACGGGCGCGTACGCGTTCCGGCTCTACTACACCGTCTTCCGCGGGAAGCAGGCCGAGGTCGAGCACGTGCCATACGGGCCCGAGGCCAGCCATCCACCGACGACCCACGCCGAGGGACCGCTCTCGATGCTCGTGCCGGTCGGCATCCTGACGGTCCTCTCGACGGTCGGGGGCCTCGTCTACATCCCGGGGGTCTGGGACCCCTTCACGAGCTGGGTCGGGCAAACGGCGGAGGCGCTCGTGGAGCCGACGGTCGGAGAGGACTACCTGACGAGCGCAATCGCGGTGACGCTCGGCCTCCTCGGCCTCTATCTCGCGAGGCGCGCGTTCTACGACGGTCGCCAGCTCGTGATGCGGCCCGATGCGTGGCGCGTCCTCGAGCACAAGCTCTACTTCGACGAGCTGTACGACGCGCTCTTCTACAACCCCGCAGCAGCCCTCTCGAACGCGCTCCGCCGACAGGTGGAGGAGCCGCTGATCGAGCGGTCCATGGACGAGATCGGCTCGGGAACGATCCAGGTCGGGGGCGAGGTCGCCCGCGTCCAGTCGGGTCTCCTCCGCACGTACGCGCTCACGATCGCCCTCGCCGTCTGTGTCCTCGTCGTCGTCTTCGTGGCGGTGCGGTAGGTAGGAGATGCTCACGACCGCGCTCATCCTCCTGCCCATCGCGGGTGCTCTGGTCGTCGCCGCGTTTCCGCTCCCGCGCACGGCCACCGCCGGGCTCGCGTTCCTCGTCGCGCTCATGGAGGTGGGCCTCTGGATCGTCGCCGCGTCGCGCTTCGACTTCGACGACGGCGGCCTCCAGCTCGGCACGTCGCGGGGGTGGGTCGAGAGCCTCGGGATCTCGTACTCGGTCGGCTTCTACGGCTTCTCGCTCTGGCTCACGGGTGCGGCGGTCGTCGTCTCGGCGGCGGCGATCGGCTACGCGCTCTGGATCGGTCGCGACCGCCCCCGCGCGTACCACGCGCTGATGCTCTTCCTGACGGGCGCCGTCGTCGCCACGTTCGCCGCCCAGGACCTGCTCCTCTTCTACGTCTCCTTCGAGGCGATGCTGATCCCGCTCTACGTCCTCGTCGGAGTCTGGGGCGGAGCGCGCCGGATGGCTGCCACGCTCGCCTTCGTCGTCTACACGATGGCCGGATCGCTCCTCATGCTGGCCGCGGTCGTCGCGTTCGGCGTCACGCAGGGCACGTTCAGCCTCGCCGACTCGGGGACGAGCGACAACGTCTGGATCTTCCTCGGCTTTGCGATCGCGTTCGCCGTCAAGGCTCCGCTCTTCCCGTTCCACGGCTGGCTGCCGCTGGCCTACCGGGAGGCGCCCGTCGAGGTGTCGGCCGTCCTCTCCGGGATCGTCTCCAAGACCGCGATCTACGGCTTCCTGCGGATCGCGATCCCGAAGTTCCCCGAGCCCGCCGACGACCTCGCCGTCCTCGTCCTCATCCTGGCCGGCGCGGGACTCGTCTACGGCTCGCTCCTCGCGTTCCGGGCCGCGGATCTGCGCGGCATCGTCGCGTACTCGTCAATGGCCCAGATGGGCCTGATCACGCTCGGCATCTTCGCGTTCGACGACCTCGGTCTCGACGGGGCGGTCCTCCAGTCGGTGAACCACGCCCTCATCTCCGCGAGCATGTTTCTGCTCGTGGGGATGGTGGAGCGCCGGTGCGGGACTGGGGAGCTCGACGCGCTGGGCGGCATGGCCCGGGGCCGCCCCGTGCTGGCGACCGTGCTCCTGGTCGCCGGGATGATCGCGCTCGCCGTCCCCGGCTCGGCCACCTTCGCGGGCGAGTTCCTGATCATGGCCGGGGTCTACGACCAGGGGTGGGGCTATGCGGCAATCGTCGCGCTGGGGATCGTCCTGGCCGCGATGTACGTGCTGCGGCTGATCTCGGCAGTGCTCCACGTGCGCCCGGGTTCGGCCGTCCGCGACGAGGCGCTCGATCTCCGTCCGGGCGAGCTCGCCCTCGTCTTGCCGATGGTCGCCTGCCTGCTCGTCCTCTCCTTCTGGCCCGCGCTCATCAGCGAAAGCGCGTTCCCCGGAGACGCGCCGGCGAAGGTGCTCGCCGAGGGGTTCCGCTGAGATGATCGAGACCCCGAACGTCGACTGGCTCGCTCTCTCGCCGACGCTGGCATTGCTCGGGGCCTCGGCCGTCGCGCTGCTCGTCGCGGTGCTTATCCCCGAGTGGATGCGGCGCGGCGTCGCCGCAGGCGCCGCCTTCCTCGGCTTCGTTCTCGCAGCCGTGCTCGCCGGCGTCGTCTACTACGACACGGCGATACCCGAGGCGCTCCTGTCGAACTCGATGTATCGCGATCGCCTCGCCGCGCTGGCCGCGGTCGTTCTCGCGGTCATCGGCGCGGTCGTCGTCCTCGTCTCCTGGGCCGAGCGGCGACGCGACAACCATGGCGAGTACTACGCGCTTCTCGCCGCCGCAGGCGCGGGGATGGTCTTCTTCGTCGGCGCCGGGAACCTGATGACCTTGTTCCTGGGACTCGAGTGGTTCTCCATCAGCCTCTACGTCCTGGTCGCGCTCGACACCGACCGCGCGACGTCGCTCGAGGCGGGGCTCAAGTACCTGATCGTCGGAGGCTTCGGCTCGGCGGTCCTCCTCTTCGGCTCGGCGCTCGTCTACGGCGCGACCGGCGAGCTCGGCTTCTCTCAGATCGCCGCCGCCGAAGCCGGCGACGACGCGTTCCTCGTCGCCGGTCTGGCGATGATCCTTGCCGGTCTCGCGTTCAAGGTCTCCGCCGCCCCGTTCCACATGTGGACGCCCGACGTCTACCAGGGCGCTCCCACCTCGGTCACCGCCTTCATGTCGGCCGCGACAAAGACCGCGGCGCTCGTCCTCACCCTCCGCCTTCTCGTCACCGCGTTTCCGGAGGAGAGCGAGATCTGGACGGTGGCCGTCGCCGTGATCGCCAGCGTCTCCATGGTCTGGGGAAACCTCGCAGCGCTCGCGCAGCGGGACGTGAAGCGGCTCCTCGCGTACTCGTCCATCGCACAGGCGGGGTTCATGCTCATCGGCATCGCCGCCTACAGCGAGCGCGGCGGGGAGGCGCTCCTCTACTACCTCGTCGTCTACTCGGCGATGTCCGTAGGCGCGTTCGCCGTGGTCGCCGTGCGCGAGCGAGAGCTCGCGAAGCCGGTGACGCTCGAGGGGCTCGCCGGCCTCGGCTGGGAGCGGCCGCTGTACGGGGTTGCGCTCTGGGTCTTCATGCTCGGCTTCGCCGGCTTCCCCCTCACCGGCGGGATCTTCGCGAAGCTCTTCGTTTTTTCCGCTGCGTACGACGCGGGGGACTGGTGGCTCGTCCTGCTTGGCGTCGCAGCGACCGCGGTATCGCTCGCGTACTACCTCAACGTCGTTCGCTGGCTCTACATGCGGACGGCGCCGGGGACACCCCTCGTCGCGGTCGGAGGCTCTCCGCCGAACGATCCGGCTGTCGGCGTCGCCGTCGCTGCCTGCACGGCCGTGACGGTGGGATCGTTCTTCGTCGTGCAGCCGATCCTCGACCTCGCCTCCGAGGCGATCGACTCGCTCCCGTTCTGAGGTTTAGATTCCAGAGCATGGCCACAGCACTCACCTGGCTCGGGCACTCGGCGTTCCGCGTCGACTCGCCAGGCGGCAAGCGGATCTACGTCGACCCCTTCCTCCACGGAAACCCGAAGTGCCCCGAGTCGGAGCTCGAGCCGGAGCGCTGCGACCTGATCGTCGTCACGCACGGCCACGGTGATCACGTCGGTGACACGGCCGCGATCCACCGTCGCTTCGGCTGTCCCGTCGTAGCACAGGTCGAGCTCCGTGGCTGGCTGACGAAGAAGGGTGTGGCTGACGACGGCTCGGCCCACTCTCCGAACAAGGGCGGGACCATCTCTGTCGCGGGCCTCAAGGTCACTCTCACGGACGCCAACCACTCGTCGAGCACGCCGGACGGGACCTACGCCGGTGAGCCGTGTGGGGTCGTCCTCGAGCTCGAGGACGGTTTCAGGATCTACTTCGCGGGCGACACCAACGTCTTCGGCGACATGTCCCTGATCGGACGGGTCTACCCCCCGGACGTCGCCGTCCTCCCGATCGGCGACCACTTCACGATGGGGCCGCGCGAAGCGGCGGTGGCACTCGAGCTGCTGGGGGTTGCGCGTTGCGTGCCGTGCCACTACGGGACGTTCGGCCTCCTGACCGGAACGCCCGACGCGCTGCGGGAGCTCGCACCGCCGGGCGTCGAGGTCCTTACACCCGAGCCGGGCGGGACGCTGACGTTCTGATGCGGGAGCGCTGGTTCGGCTCGACGGGCCGCAAGGTGCCGGAGATCGCGCTCGAGGGGACGATCGACCTGGAGGGAGCCCTCGTGGTCGACGACGTCTCCGACGTCGAAGCCATCCACGCAGCGCACGAGCGGGGCACGCCGGTCGTCGTGCGCGCATCGACGCCCGACGGAGTGCTCGCGGCCTTATCGCGCGGCGAAGTCGCCTGCGCGCTCGTACAAGACGAGGCACTGCTCTCGCTCGACCTTCCGGTGATGACGTATGGCTAGTCCGGTCGTCACGACGTACTCGATCTGCGCGTGCGACCTCGAGGCGCAGCAGTGGGGCGTCGCCGTGCAGTCCAAGTTCCTCGCCGTCGGTTCGGTCGTCCCCTGGGCGGAGCCGCTCGTGGGCGCCATAGCGACGCAGGCGTATGCGAACCCCCGCTACGGCCCAGGCGGGCTCCGGCTGCTCCGCGAGGGCCTGCCCGCCGACGAAGTCGTCACTCGCCTGACCGACGCGGACGACGGCCGCGCGCAGCGACAGCTTGGGATCGTCGACGGAAGCGGACGAAGCGCGAGCTACACGGGAGGAGAGTGCAACGACTGGGCCGGGGGGCGTAGCGCACCCGGGTACGCGGCCCAGGGCAACATCCTCGTCTCCGCGGACACGGTGGACGCGCTCGCACAGACGTTCGAGGCGACCGCCGGAAAGCCGCTCGTCGAGCGCTTGCTCGAATGCCTGGATGCAGCTCAGGCCGCGGGCGGCGACCGTCGCGGCCAGCAGTCGGCGGCGGTGCTCGTCGTCGGGCCCGAACAAGGTTACGCCGGCCTCTCGGACGTCTTCGTCGACCTGCGCGTGGACGACCACGAGCATCCGCTCGCGGAGCTCAGACGTCTCTTCGGCATCCACCAGCAGCTCTTCGGCAAGACGCCGCGCTCGCAGTGGATCGAGGTGGACGACGGACTGCAGAAGGAGATCGAGGACCGCCTCGCCGTCCTCGGCTTCGAACGGCTGGAGGTTTGGGCGGGCGAGCAGAACCTCGAGGAGCGCGTCGACGGGATGGACGCCATCGACCCCGTTGTGCTCGAAGCGCTTCGCAGAAAGACGAGCTAGGAGTCGCCCCACCAGCCGGGCGTCAGCTCGGCGTCCCCGGGCCCGGTGTAGGGCGCGCCGAAGGCGACGAGCTCGAGGCCCTCCGGCCCCGCCTCGACGCAGCGCATCGTCTCCGGCGAGATCCGCACGGCGTCCCACTGCTGGAGCTCGACCACGTCGTCGTCGAGCTTGATCCGGCCTCCGCCCCCGACGACCAGGTACAGCTCTTCTTGCTGCCTATGCCTGTGCCCGAACGGGGCGCGCGTGCTTGGGGCGAGTCGCTGGTAGCTCACGCCCGAGCTCTCGAGCCCGAGCGGCTCTCGCGCGAAGCGCGCCTCGAGCGCCGGGGAGAGGCCGAACTTCGGCGCGGAGTCCTCGACCTCTTTCAGGTTCTTGACCGTGTAGCCGGCCACGGCCGCGATTCTACGGCTCATATCAGGCCGCTATGAGTCGCCGGGGAGGTGGCGACCAGCGGCGAGAGCGCGAAACGTCGGAACCGGGTCGTGCTCTGGTCGCGCGACCACGAGGATGGCGCCGTGCTCCCCGCCGGCGAGTGCGCCGACGAGCAGTTCGAGCCCAACGGCGAGGGCGAACGCCTTGTGCGCCTGCTCGCCGCCGAAGGGGACGAGCTCCTCCGGCGACGCTTCTCCCGCGAGCACCTCGCCGTGCGTGACCGCGCCCATCGAGACGTCCGCGACGAGCGCCCGGCCGTCGCTTGCCGGGATTGCGATCGCGAGCGGGTTCGTGCCGGTCAACGGCGGCCCGCCGTCGGGATGGGACAACCTTCGAGGTGACGTCGCCGTGAGGAGCGCAACGAGCCCTCCCTCGGCGAGCCGACGCGCCCAATAGCCGAGCACGCCTGTCGGGAAGCAGCGCTCCGCGACGACGACGCGTGCGTGCTCCGGCGGCGCGGCCAGCGTCGCCCGGACGATCTCCTCGAGGACCAGGTAGCCGAGAGCACCGTTCCCGTCCCAGCTCTCGAACCCCTCCTCGGCCGCCAGCCGTAAGGGCTGCGCAGCCGGATCGAGCTCGAGCGTCTCGAGCCAGGAGACGCGGGAGAGCCCGTGACCCGACTTCCCGCGCCGGTCTGCGTCCTCGAAGTGGCTGACCAGCGTCTCGACGGCGTCCTCGCCGAGTCCGAGTCCGTGTAGCCGCATGCGGGCCTCGTCCGGCGTCACGCGGCGAGTTTAAGAGCCCGGCTTGCTCTCGAGGAGCGGCCGCGGTAGAAGCGTCCCGTGGAACGCGTGACGCTGACGCGGCGGGCGTTCGTCGGCTCGGCCGGCTTCCTCCTCCTGCTGCGGCGGTTTCCGCGTCCCCTCGTCGAAGCGGCGTTCGCGCAGCCGCAACCCTTGCGCTTCTTCGACGAGCACGGCGCCGCGGTCGTCACCGAGGCGACGGCGCGCCTGATCCCCGGCCCCGAGGACGACCCGGACGAGGCGGGCCACCCGGGCGCGCGCGAGGCGGGCGTCGTCCACTACATCGACCTGATGCTGACCGCGTTCGACGACGACCCGCCGCTCATCTACGCGGGCGGCGCTTGGAGCGACCGGCGCGGGGGCGCTGAGAACGAGATGGCCAAATTCGTGCCGCTCGCGCCGTGGGAGGAGCGGGCATGGCGACGGAAGCTCAGCCGCCTCCGACGCCGCTACCGGGCGGGGATCGTCGCGCTCGACCGCGCGGCCGGCGGCGACTTCACCGCCATTCCGCCCGAGCGCCGAGACACGATCCTCGCTTCCAAGGCGCAGGCCGCCTTCCGACGGCTCCTCTTCGAGCACTCAATCGAGGGGATGTACGCCGTGCCCGAGTACGGCGGGAATCGCGGGCTCGTGGGCTGGACCGAGATCGGCTACGCGGGCGACGTTGCGCCGACGGGATGGCCCGACGAGGCGATGGCCGCCCCCGTCGCCGACCCCGCACCGCCCGGCGTCGAGCTCCCCTTCCCGGCACGGGTGAGCGACGAGCGCAAGCCTGTGAGGGAGCTCCAGTCGCATTCGATCCGCGAACTGCAGGCGTTCCTCGATGCGGCGATGCCACTGCTCGCGCGGGGGAGACGACGTGCCTAGAGCCGTCGTCGTCGGCTCGGGGCCCGGCGGGGCGACCGCCGCGATGGCGCTGGCGCAGGCTGGCTGGGACGTGGTCGTCC
>Ga0209751_10002331_pt1 | contig 19081 bp, 17 predicted proteins | sample RifCSP13_1_FD_184019 | JGI IMG/M metagenome (GOLD analysis project Ga0209751, IMG submission 184019) | Soil microbial communities from Rifle, Colorado - Rifle CSP2_sed 13_1 (SPAdes) (version 2) | ecosystem: Environmental > Terrestrial > Deep subsurface > Rock core/Sediment | place: Rifle... | reverse complement strand
CGCGTACCCGACCGGTGAGCCGGTGGCTATGGCTCGCGTTGAGCGCGCTGGCCCTCGCTGATGCGCCTCTCATCGAGAATATTCGTTTTGGGCAGGTCTATGTCCTCTTGCTGTGCCTGTATGCTGCGACGTTGTGGGGGTGGGCGACGGAGCGTGACGAAGTGACCGGGCTGGGGCTGGGGCTGATGGGCCTGCTCAAGGCCAGCGGCCTTCCACTCTGGCTATTGTTGGTCACCCGGCGCTGGCCTCGCCCGCCATGGCGCATACTGGCGATGGGCGCCGCGCTTGCCCTGCTTACGCTTTCATGCCTCGGCCCAGCCATTTATGTCGCCTTCCTTCGCCGTGTCCCGGAGGAGCTGATGAGCACGCCATGGGTGACGTTGACGGTCTTTCAGTCCACGCCGAGTTTCTTCGCCCACTTCCTGCGCTTCGAGTCTCAGTTCAACCCCGCGCCGATAGCGAACTGGCCGGGCGTCGCCAACGGTTTGACGCTGACCGTAACGGCAGTCTCTTTGGGCCTCACGCTCTGGCGTATGCGTCAGGCCGATTTGACGCTGGCGTTTGCGGCGGCGACCGTCCTTGCAGTGGTGCTCTTCCCGGTGGCCGAGCAGTATCACTCGACCCTGCTATTGCTGCCACTCTCGGTCCTCGCTGCCGATCTCGTCGCCAGCGGCGCGCGTTGGCGTTGGATTGCGGGTTGGGCGGTCGCGGCAGCCCTGCTGGCCTTGCCGCTACCCTACCAGACTCCGCGCCTAAGCCAGGGCTGGCTCTCGCTCCTCGCTTACCCGCGCTTGTACGGCGGCTGGCTGCTCTGGGCCTTGTTGATGCTGAGATCGAAGTCGGCCCCGCCTGAGGCTTGAGCCATGCGCACGCCACTGAGTCTGGCCGCGAGTCCCAAGATGCGCCGCCGCGCGCTGGTCATGGTGGTAAACGCCGCCAACAGCCTAATCCTCCCGCTGGTCAGCCCGCTGTTCTCCTTCCTCGTCATCCGCCTCGCCTCGGTCGAACTGTGGGGGGAGTTCGTCCGCGTGCTCGCCCTGGCGCAATTCGGAACCCATGTCGTCATGTGGGGCAACAAGGATTATCTGCTGCGCGAGTTCAGCCAGAACCCCGCTCACCTAGCCCAGGCCTGGCAGACCAGTCTGATTACCCGTCTGGCGCTGTTCACCGCGTTTGCGGCCGCGCTGGCCGGCCTTGGGGTTCCACCTTTGCGCCTGTTGTGGCTCATCTTCATGAGCCTGGCCATCGTCCTCGATCAAGCTTACGACGTATTCGTCCTTTACAAACGCGATTTTGCGTATTCCATCTTCGTCGAACTGTGCGGTCTGGCACTTCTCGCTTTTCCAGTGATCTCGGTGCGTCACACGCTTCGTCTGGACGGCCTGATCATCCTGTTTGGCGTATCCAATCTGTCCAAGGCAGGCCTGTTCTTGTGGCGGTTTCGCCGGCACACTGCCGGGCTGGGGGCCGGCCGCTTTGATCTTAATCATCTGCGCCTGGCCTTTCCCTTCTTCCTGCTGGGCTTCAGCGGCCTTATGCAATCCCGGATTGACCTGTATATCATCAGCCTCCTGCTGTCCCGAAAAGAGATCGGGCAATATCAAGTCTTTACGAATCTGATTATTTGCGCGCAGTCTGTGTCCGGTTTCGTCCTCGTCCCGTTCGCGAAGAATCTGTATCGCCTGTCCTACAGCGCCATCCTAAAAATTTCTGTCCGGCTGTTCGGCCTTGGGCTGATCACGGCGGCGGCGGCGCTGCCGGCGATTCATCTCGCGCTCACGGCGCTCTATCACATTGAGCTGTCGCCCGTCTTCCTGGTCTGGGGCGCGTTGTTCGTCTGGCCTATCTATTTCTACCTGCCCATCATTTACGCGCTCTTCAAAGCCGACCAGCTGATGGCAGTGATTCTCATCAATTTTGCGGGGATGGGCGTCACGCTGGGGCTGAGCCTGCTCCTGCTGCCCCGCCTGGGGATGCTGGGCGCGGTGGCCGCCAGCGCAGCGACGCAGTGGCTGATGCTAGCAGCATACCTACTCCAGGGACGATCATTGCGGGATGAGCCTGCGGCTGTTGTGTCCGAACTGTCGTGAGCCGCTCGCGCCGGCCTCGATGACCTGCCCGAACGGCCACACCTTCGACTGCGCCGACGGAGTGCTAGCCTTGCTGAAGGGAGATTTCCGCCGAGAGCTGCTAGACTTCACAACGCGCCTGGATGCGATGCGCGCCGCCGGGGACAAACGTTTGCTCGACGCCTCGGCCTACGAGCAGCTGCCGTTCGACCAAGCGCACCGCCGTGACAAAAGCTGGCGGGTGGAGTGGCGTTTGCGGTGTTATGATCTAGCCGTCGTCCTGCAACTGATCGGCGCGCCGAGCCGGCAGCGCATCCTCGACGTGGGGGCCTGGAATGGCTGGCTCAGCCAACGGCTGGGGGCGCGCGGCCATGCGGTGACGGCGATTGACTTTTTCGCCGGGGAATACGATGGCCTCCGCGCCCGCCAGTTTTACCGCGCCCCCGCGTGGGACGCGATCCAGATGGACTTGCGCGACCTCTCCCTCCTCGACGCGCAGTTTGACGCAGTCATCCTCAACCACTGTCTGCAATTCTTCCCGGCGCCGGCAGATTACGTGGCGGAAGCCAAGCGCCGGGTGGCGCCTGGCGGACGCTTGATCCTGATCGGCCTGCAGTTCTTCCACGACCCGCGCCCCAAAGCCCGGAGTGTGGCCGCGCAACAACAAATTTATCGGAAACGCTACCGGGCAGAGCTGTTCCTCTTCCCCAACAAGGGATATCTGGATTCCGATGACCGCGAGCGGCTGAGCGCGCAAGGCATCGCTCTCCGGTCTTATCCCCAGTTGTGGCTGGCGAATCTCAAAGCCTGGCTTAACCCCGCCCTGCCCGAACACGCTTTTGGAGTCTGGGATTCGTAATGCACGGTCGCGCCTGGCTTCCTCAGCGGTTGATGGCTCGTGGCCCGTTCCTGGCCTGGCTCATTCTTCCCGGCCTCCTCCTGCTGCCGGTCAGCGCGTTGGCTATCTTGGGCAGGTTCGATGGACTCTACGGGCAGGACCCGTTCGCCTACTACAATTACGCCGTCGGCCCCTTGCGCGAGAATCTGCTACACCTCCGCCCGCCTCCACCGTTCTTTTGGCCTCCGGGCTATCCTTTGTTTGTGACATTCGCCTCCTTTGTGGTCGGCGCAACGCCGTTGGCCGGGCAACTCGTCAGCCTGCTCATGGGTGCGCTCACACCTGTGTTGACGGCGCTGATGGCGCGTGAACTGCTCCCCTGCCTTTCCGTAATGGAGACAGCGCAATCAGGAGAAGGGGGTGAGGAGAGACTCTCATCCCACATACCCCTCCTCGCCGGTCTACTCGTCGCGCTCACGCCTCAACTCTGGCAGTCCAGCCTCGTCGTCATGTCCGACGCCACAGGCCTTGCGGCGGCGACGCTGGGCGCCTGGGCGCTGGCGCGATATGGACGCGGGGGCAAGCCGGGCTGGCTCGTGTTGGCCGGCGCGGCGCTGGCCTGGGCCGCCATCACGCGCTGGATCTACGGGTTGGTCGCCGCGCTGTGCGCAACGTATGCGCTCGCGCTGCTGGCGGCGCATGCGCGCCTTCGACAAGGGCGCCTCGCAGTGCGGCATGGTTTAGGCGCGGCGCTCGCCGCCGGGATGATCCTATTTCCTGTGCTCATCCCGGCACTGATCGGGTTGCAAAACGCCAGCGGCTCCGCGCCATTTGCGGTTGACCTGGAGGTGTATCGCTGGAGTCCGGCGAACGCCCTGCACCGCGAGTTCATCACCGCCGACGGGCTTTTGCGTTATCGCCTGCCAAATGGCCTGTATTATGCGCTCGCGCCGTTGCACACCTTTTTCTTCACGCCTCTCCTCGCCCCGTTCATCCTGCCCGGCCTGTACGTGGTCGCTCGCCGGCGCGCCCTCGCGCCGTGGCTGCTTGGCGTGGGCTGGGCGGCGATAGTCTACGGCTTTCACGCGGGCGCACCCTGGCAGAACTTCCGCTTCACGCTGGCTTATCTTCCGCCGCTAGCCGTACTCGCGGCGGCCGGCCTCGCCGAAGTGCACAGACGCCTGAGCGCGCGCCCCTGGCTGGAGCGAGGCCTCGCCGCGGTTGTGGTGATCGGATTAGGTTGGATGGTCATCGGCGGCGTGCGGCTCGCCTGGGGATTCATCAGCCGGAAGAACGGCGATCTCGAAATCGTGCGCCGGGTAGAGAGTGAGACTCCGTCCGGGGGGCGGTTGCTCACCTTCGGACTGACGCTCACCTTTCAGCACTACAGCCATCTCGAGACATTGGAGTTGTTCCATTTGAGCGGGACTGATCTGACAAATCTGGTGATGGAACATCGGCCTACGTTTTTGTTAATTGATACAGTCAACGTGGAAACTCAGTGGGCAGGCCGCCCGCCCTCTGAGAATTATGATTGGCTGCGCGCGGGGCCAGGGCTGGTCACGGTGGATCGTCTGGGAAGTTACACCCTGTTCAAAGTGGACGACCTTCTCCCGTGAAAGTCGCCCTCGTCGTCCCTGGCTTCTCGTCCAGCGAGCAGGACTGGTGCATCCCGGCCCTGCTGAATTACGTGCGCGCCCTGGCCCGACAAGCCGAGGCGCACGTCTTCACGCTGCGCTGGCCGGAGCGCGGGGGGATGTACCCGGTGTTTGGGGCGACGGTTCACGCGCTAGATGGGCGCAAGCAGTTGGGCGGACACGTGTTCCACCTGTGGGCGCGCGCGCTGCGGGCTATCGCCGCCGAGCATCGCCGCGCCCCATTTGACGTGATCCATGCGTTTTGGGCCGACGAGCCGGGGTGGGTCGCGGCCCTCGCTTCGAAGTGGCTGAACATCCGGCTCCTCCTCTCCCTGGCGGGCGGGGAACTGGTCGGGATGCCGGATATCGGTTATGGGCTGCAACTCCTGCCGGGGCGGAAGCAACTTATGCGGCTGAGCCTCCAGCAGGCAACGCGGGTGACAGCAGGGTCGGAATATCTTTGCGGCCTCGCCCGCTCAGCGTGCGAGCCGCGCAAGATCGTGCGCGCGCCTCTCGGCGTGGATACGGCGCTCTTCTCTCCGCCGGAGGCGGAGCGCCCGGCGGTTGAGGTCATCGTGAACGTCGGCTCACTGTATCCGGTCAAAGATCAACGCCGCCTCATCTGCGCTTTTCGGCAGGTCGTCGGGCAAATGCCGCAGGCTCAGTTGCACATTGTAGGCGGCGGGCCGTTGATGGGCGATTTGCGCGCGCTGGCGGATGGCCTGCCCATCCGCTTTTTGGGAGAGATGGATCACGCGAAGTTGCCAGAGGTCTATCGCGGAGCAGCTGTTTTCGCGCAGACCTCGCGGCACGAGGCGCAGGGCATGGCCATGCTCGAAGCGGCGGCGTGCGGCCTGCCCGTTGTGGGGACGTCCGTCGGCCTGCTGCCGGAGATTGGAGTCGTGGCGCGCGACGAAACCGAGCTGGCCTGGGCGCTGGTGGAAATGCTGCGCGACCCTGCACGCCGGAAGTCGGCGGGGCAGGCCGCACGCAGAAAAGTCGAGGCCGAATTTGCGCTAGCCCCGACGGTAGAACGCTTCAGGCGCTTGTATCAGGCAATGCCCCATGGGGGGGCTGAGAGAGGGCCGAATAGTGTATAATCCTGCTCCAATCTACAGAAAGACGAAACTCGCATGAATCTCAACACCCCCTTCCCCAACCTTAACCCACCGATCAAATTGTCATGGCAGAAGATCGTCGCGAAGTATCACAACTCCGACCTCCGGCGTAGTTTGTGGCAGGTTTTCAACTCCTTCGCGCCGTTTTTCGTGCTGTGGTACCTCACGTACCGCAGCCTCGAGATCTCGTACTGGCTGACGCTGGCGCTGACTGTGCCGACCGCCGGTTTTATGATGCGCATCTTCATCATCTTTCATGACTGCGGGCACGGTTCCTTCTTCAAGTCGCAGAAGGCGAATGACTTCCTCGGCACGCTGTGCGGCATCGTCACCTTTACGCCGTACCACAACTGGCGGCGCGACCACGCCATTCACCACGCCACCTCCGGCGACCTGGACCGGCGCGGCATCGGGGACGTCAAGACGCTGACGGTGAAGGAATACCTGGCCCTGCCCTGGTATATGAGGCTCGGCTACCGGTTGTACCGCCACCCGTTCGTCCTGCTCGTCGTCGGGCCGGTGTTTCTGTTTGTGATCGGCCACCGCTTCGCGACGCGCGGCGCAGGCAAGCGGGAGCGCGACAGCGTGCTGTGGACGAATATCGCGCTGCTGGCCATCGGGGCCATCCTCAGTTGGGCCATTGGCTTCAAGCAGCTTCTGCTGATCCAGGCGCCGCTCATGGTCATCGCCTGCACGGTGGGCGTCTGGCTGTTTTACGTCCAGCACCAGTTTGAGCAGACGACCTGGGAACGCAGCGAGAACTGGGATTACGCCACCGCCGCGCTGTACGGCAGTTCGTTTTACAAGCTGCCCAAGGTCTTGCAGTGGTTCACTGGCAACATCGGTTTTCACCACATCCACCACCTCAGCCCCCGGATTCCGAACTACGAACTCCAGAAGTGCCACGAGGAGAACCCGGTCTTCCACGAAGTGGCCACGCTCACCTTTCTCGCCAGCCTGAAGTCCATCACCTTGCGGCTGTGGGATGAGGAGCAGAAGAAGCTGGTCGGCTTCGGGCATCTGAAGAGCCTGCGCCAGTCGGCGTAACCAGAGTCCTGCCTCCTGCAAAAACGCCAGCCGGATTCCGTGCGGCGCACGCGGCAGCTTTGGTATAATCTCGACGCCGTCGGGGAAACTCGGCGGCGTTTTTGTGTTCATAAACTCATCCACCGACACACTCACTATGCGCCCACTCGTCGAATGCGTCCCCAACTTTTCCGAAGCCCGTCGCCCAGAGGTGGTCGAGGCGATCGTCGCGGCGATTGAGCGCGGCGGCGGCGCGGAGGTGCGTGTGATCAACGTCAGTTCCGACGCGGACCACAACCGCACGGTCGTCACGTTCGTGGGGACGCCGGCGGGCGTGGAGTCTGCCGCGTTCGCGGGCATCGCCAAAGCCGCCGAATTGATTGACCTGAACCAACACCGGGGCGAGCATCCCCGCCTCGGCGCAACGGACGTCGTGCCCTTCGTTCCGATCCGGGGCGTGAGCATGGCCGATTGCGTGGCCATGGCCAAACGCCTCGGCGAGCGCGTGGGACGTGAGCTGAATATCCCGGTCTACCTCTACGAAGCCGCTGCCACCCGGCCCGACCGCGAGAACCTCGAAAACATCCGGCGCGGCGAATACGAGAAACTGAAGGAAGAAATCGCGACCCACCCCCACCGCGCCCCGGACTTCGGGCCAAAGCAGGTTGGCCCGGCAGGCGCGACGGTGATCGGCGCGCGCCAGTTTCTCATCGCCTACAACATCTATCTCAACACCCCCAACGTCGGCATCGCGAAAAAGGTCGCGAAGGCCGTGCGCCACTCGTCCGGCGGGCTGCGCTACGTGAAAGCCCTCGGCCTGCTCGTCGAAGGCCAGGCGCAGGTGAGCATGAACCTCACCGACTTCACCAAGACTCCCGTGGCGCGCGTGCAGGAGTTCGTGCGGCGCGAGGCCGCCCGCTATGGCGCGACCATCACGCGCAGCGAGCTGGTGGGCATGATCCCGCAGGCGGCGCTGGTGGACGCCGCGCAGTGGTATTTGCAGCTCGACAACCTGGAGGCCGAGCAGGTCCTCGAAAACCGGCTGGGCGAAGCCGAAGAAACCATGCCTGTGCAGGAGGCTGCGCCGCAGGCCGGGGAGGCCTTCGTCGAGCGCCTGGCCGCGGGGACGGCCACGCCCGGAGGCGGCGCCGCTTCCGCGTATGCGGGCGCGATGGCAGCCGCGTTGGTCGGCATGGTCGCGCGCCTGACGTTGGGCAAGAAGAAGTACGCTGAGGTCGAAGCGCAAATGCAGTCGGTGATGGAGACCGCCGACAAACTCCGCGCCGACCTCACCGCCGCCGTGCGCGACGACTCCGCCGCGTTCGACGCCGTGGTGGACGCTTTCAAACTGCCGAAGGAAACCGGGGAGCAGCAGGTGGCGCGGGCCGAGGCCATCGAGGCGGCCTACGTCCACGCCGCCGAAGTGCCCCTGCGCGTCGCCCGGGCCGCCGTCGCCATTCTCGGTCTGGCCGCTATTGCCGTCGAGAAGGGGAACCTCAACGCGATCTCCGACGGCGGCTCGGCGGCTTGCCTCGCCCAAGCCACTCTCTCCGGCGCGGCGCTCAACGTGCGGGCTAATGCCCAGGCGGTGAAAGACCGCGAGGCGGCAGCGGCCTGGCTCCAGGAACTGCATGGCCTGGAAACGCGGGCCAACGAGACTCTGGCGGCGATTGAGCGCACGCTCCGGGAACGAAAATAACCGTGCAGAAACTCCTACCCCCAAATCCCGGCCGCCCATTGTTCACCCTACGCCATACGCAATGCGCAATACGCCTCGTCTCGGCATGCCTGGTGCATTGCACCTTGTACATCCTGCTCGCCGCTTGCGCCGTCCCGCCCACCACAACCGCCTCCGGCCCTGACCCCACGGTGTTCCTCGCCACCCGTGTAGCCGAACTGCTCACCCAGAATGCCCTGACGGACGCCGCTCTGCAGGTCAACGCGGCGACGCCGGAGCTGCCGACAACGCTGACGCCGATGGCGGCAACCCTCGCTCTGCCCGCTGACGCGGCCGGCGCGACGATTACCGCCCTGCCCCAGCCGATGGTCTCGGCGACGCCCGCCACGCCCTGTGCGGACCAGGCCTGCGTCAGCGGGGCCGAACATTTCTGGCTCGAACGCCCGGCCCCCGCCGGTTATGTGAATTATCCTGCCCGGACGTACGCTTACGGCTCCACGCTGCAAGGCCTGCGCGAGCCGCATCACGGGGTCGAGTTCGAAAACCCATCCGGGACGCCGGTCATCGCCGCCGCCCCTGGCACAGTAATCGTCGCCGGGGACGACACAACGACAGCCTATGGCCCGGCGACGAATTTCTACGGCCGCCTCGTCGTCGTCCAGCTCGAACAGACGGAGGAGGGCCAGCCCGTGCTCAACTTGTACGCCCATATGCAGAGCGTGAACGCGACCGTCGGCCAACACGTCAAGGCGGGTGATTTCCTCGGCACAGTCGGGCAAACGGGCGTCGCCATCGGGCCGCACCTGCATTTCGAGGTGCGCATTGGGCGCAACGACTACCTCTCCACGCGCAATCCCGAACTGTGGCTGAAGCCTTTGCTCTACAACAACCGGCCGTGGGGCGTCATCGCCGGGCGGGTGGTTGACACGCAGGGCAACCTGGTCGCCAGCTACCCGGTCGTCATCCGGCCCATCGCCATTGACTACGACGACGTGCGGAGCAAGTATCTCACGACCTACGCGGACGAGACGCTGAACGGCGACGACGCCCTGCAGGAAAATTTCGCCATCGGCGACATGCCTGCCGGGACCTACACGGTATCCGTGAGCACGACGACCCTCTATCGCCAGACGGTCACCGTCACTTCGGGCCACATCAGTTGGGTGACGTTCGTCGTCAGCCCGCCTCCCCCAACCGAAACGCCAACTCCTTAGTCACCCTCAATGCGCCAAACGAAAGCCTGTGTCCTATCCTCCGCATGGTGCATTTTTCTCGCCGCTTGCGCTGCCACGGCCTCACCCAGCCGCACGCCTGCGCCGCTCGACCCGACCGAGTTCCTCGCCACCCGCGTCCCCCAGATCATGACCGAGAGCGCGGCCACACTGACCCGCGCGCCGACGACAACGGCCTCAAGCCCGCCGCTCCCATCGAAGACTCCGACGGGGACGCCCGTCCCGACGAAAACGCCGACGCTCACTCCCACGCCCTACCCGACCATTGTGCTGGCTAATTTCCCGACGCCTCCGGCCTCCTTCGAGGGAGAAGCGCATTTCCATCTTGGGCGTCCCCTCGGCGAGGGCGGCAACGTGTTTGTCGCGTCGTCCTATCGATACGGGTCAACGGCCAGACACCAGTTCGAGACGCATCACGGCGTGGAGTTCCCCAACAGCGCCGGCGCGCCGCTGGTCGCCGTCGCGCCCGGCGTCGTCTACTTCGCCGGCAACGACCTGACACAGGCCTTCGGGCCGCAAAAGGATTTCTACGGCAACCTCGTCGTGCTCGAACTGGCGCAACCGTGGAAAGATCACAAGGTCTACGCGCTGTATGGTCACATGGATCAAGTGCTGGTACAGGTCGGGCAGCCGGTGAACGCGGGCGATTTATTGGGGACCGTCGGCGCGACCGGGGTCGCGCTCGGCCCGCACCTGCATCTTGAGGTCAGGCTGGATAAGCCGGAAAGTTACTGGGATACCCGCAACCCCGAGCTGTGGCTGAGGCCCCTGGAGAAAACCGGCGCCGTAGCCGTGCGTGTGACCAACGCTGGAGGCCAGTATCTGCCCGATATGCGCGTCGGGTTCATCTGCGCCGACGGGGCCTACCGTTATCTGGATACCTACTGGGATTTCGGCGTGAACCCGGACGACGCTTACGGCGAGAACGCGGCCATGACCGACGTGCCGGAGGGGTTCTGCCACTTTGAGACGGTCTTCGAGGGCAAGCCGCTGGAACAGACGGCGACAGTGACAGCGGGGGAAGTGACGTTTGTGTGGCTCAAGCCGTAGAGTTCTTGCCGCAAAACTCTATGGTCACGTTTCACCTGGCCGCTTCGCCAAACCACTTCACTTTCAACCCCGTCAAAGCGCCGTCGGCTTCCATGTCCGCCAGCGTGTTTTCCAAAGCCCGATGCAACATCGGACTTTGGCTGCTCACCGCGATCACATAAGGCTCAGACTCCAGCGGAGGCCCGGCCAGGATCAACGCCGGGTGAGCACGCAGAAAGTCATAGGCTGAGATGGCATCCACCAGCGCGGCGTCGGCATCTTTGGCCTCCACCGCCTGCAAGGCCTCCGCCGCAGTGGGTCTCGGAAGGACGGTGACGCCCGGCGCGCGTCTGGCCCACCGGCGGGCCAGCGCCTCGCCGCCCGCGCCGTATTCCACCGACAGCGTCTTCCCCGAGGCCCACTGCGCCGGATCATCTGTCAACCGCGCGTCCCCCTCGCGGCGGATCACCGCCGCCGTTCCGCTGATGAAATAGGGACGGGTATAAGATACTTCTCTCAGGCGCGCGGGCTGCGGCACGAACGCCGAAATCACCACATCATCGCGGCCAGACACCAGCGTCGAAAGCAAGGCATCGTAAGCGATATTTTCGAACTCGGCCCTCACCCCCAGCCGCCGGCCGATCTCTTCGGCCAGGTCAATGTCGAAGCCGAACAATGCGCCGTTTTCGTCCACCGCTGCGAAAGGCGGGTAACTTGCGTCGGTGGCGACAGTCAGCACGCCGCGCTCGAAGATGCGCTCCCAAGCTTTGTCGCCGTCCTCGCGCGAAAATCTCAAGGCCCCAATCCCAATTCCCAGCAGGGTTACAACCAGCGCCGCGATGATTCCCCGTTTGGATTTTTGCCATTGGGATTTGGGGTTTTTCACCGGGTCGCCCATGCTTTCACCGCCTCATAAATCGGCTTCAGTTGAAACTCCGGCGTAACGAAGGTGAAGTAATCGCCGTAGCTGTACTGCGGCGCCGGATAACGGAAGGCCCACATGCAGACAGACTGCACCCAGGGCCAGTGCTGTTCGGCCCAGGCATACCCGGCAATCGTGTAATCAATCCGCGCGCCGGGCGAGACGGCGCGTGTCCAGCGGGGCGAGTCGTTCCAGCCAGACTCAGTCAGCATGATGGGTTTAGCTGCGTCGCCGTGCGCGGCCATGATCTCGCGCAGCAACTCCACGCGGCGGAAGTTCAAAGCATCGGGCGCGGGCGGCTCGTCGGGCGGGAAGCTTAGTCCGTAAGCGTGCACTGCCAGAACGTCAAAATACTTCCCGGCCCCGGCGAGGTACATGCGCTCCAGGTAGAGCCGGTCGTCGAGCGCGAGCTCGCTCGTCTCCGGTTCGAGGGTCGGGGCCAGCGCCCCGGCGAGGACCAGGATCGCCGGGTCGGCCTCCTTCGCGCGCGTGTAACCGATCCGGATGAGCTCGGTATAGGCTTCGGGGTCAACCGGCCGGAACCCCCATTCTGCCGTCACGTTTGGCTCGTTCCAGAGGATGATGTGCCGCACGCGCCCCTTGAAGTGGGCGACGAAGGCGAACACGTAATCGCCGAAGTCCGCGAAGCGTTCGGGCGGGAGATAAGTATCCACAGGCGGCGCGCCGTGGGGCTGCCGGTGCGCCCATTCGGGGACAAAGCCGCCCAGCCGCGCGACGACGGTGAGGCCCTGGTTGCGCGCGAAGTCCACGACCTGATCGGCGTGCGACCAGTCGAACGCGCCCTTCTCCGGCTCGCTGTACGCCCACGGGAAATACTCGACGATGGTGGGCGCGCCCATCTCGCGCACCAGTTCGAGCGTACGGAGGATTTTCCAGGGTTCGACCTCGTCGGTGAGGCGGGTGTGCACGCAGGTGACCGGGTGATGGGTCTGGACAGTCTGCGGCGGGCCGAGGAAGAGGAGCGGCCGCGGGGCGTGGGGCCAGGCGAAGAGGACAAACGTGAGCAAAAGGCGGAGAAACCAGCGAGGGGGCAAGGAGTCATTGGCAGGCATCTATCCCCCACTCCGCCGGACGGCCAGCTCCGTGAAGACATCCTCCAGCGTGACTTCGGCCGCCTCGACGTGTGTCTCCGAGAAGCCTGCCGAAGCGAGCGCGGCGCGCAACGTGTCAAGGGTTTGCGCGCCTGGCGCCGTGATCGCGTGCAAGTGGTCGCCCAGCAGCCCGGCGTGCTCGACCCCCGGCAGCGCAGTGAGCGCGTCGAGCACGGGAATGAGGGGCTGAGCCACGATATCCCACGCCTGGCCGGCAATCACCGTCTGCTTGAGCGCGCTGGGCGAGTCCAGCGCGAGCAGCCGCCCCTGATTCATGATCCCGAGGCGGCCGCAGTGCTCGGCCTCGTCCATGTAGTGCGTGCTGACGAAGATCGTCGCGCCAGCCTCGGCCAGCGTGTACATGATGTCCCAGAAGGCGCGGCGGGCCTCTGGGTCCACGCCCGAGGTCGGCTCGTCGAGAAACAGGAGCTGGGGCTTGTGCATCAGCGCGATCCCCAGGGCCAGCCGCTGCCGCCAGCCGCCCGCCAACGCCCCGGCGAGCTCGCGCTCGCGCCCGGGGAGGCCGATCAACTCCATCACTTCTTTGACGCGCGGGCGATATTCTTCGGGGCGCATGCCATACACCCCGGCGTAGAAAACCAGGTTCTCGCGCACGGTCAGGTCTTCGTAGAGCGCGAACTTCTGGCTCATGTAGCCGACCAAGGGGCGGATGCGCTCGGCCTCCCGCACCACGTCAAACCCCAGCACGCTGGCCGACCCGCCGCTGGGCCGCAGCAGCCCCAGCAGCATCCGCATCGTCGTCGTCTTGCCGCTCCCATTCGGGCCGAGGTAGCCCACGACCTCGCCGCGCTGGACGGCAAAACTGATGTGATCTACGGCGGTGAAGCCGCCGAATCTTTTGACCAGGTTGTGAACGTCAATAACCGTCTCAGACATTTGTAATTTGGGATTGATGAGGGTTGATGGTTGACTGGTCCATCGGCAACACCTGCACTTGCAGCGCAGGTGCAAGCGTCAGAAATCACCCGTCGGCAATTCCTATTGCGCTGCCAGGAGTGAGATGAACACATCCTCCAGCGAGGGCGGAATCGGGCGCAGGCGATCCGCCGCCACGCCCGCCGCAGCAAGCGCCGCCGGCAAGCGGGCTAATGGCCCCTCAATCCTCGTGACCCGGAGGTGGAAACGGTCGCCAAAAGTTAGCACGTCCTCAACTTCAGGATCAGCCTGCGCGACGGCCTTCGCGATGTCTTTGGGATGCGCAGCCAGTTCGAGTACACGGCCCGCCAGGGATGCCGTCAGTTCGCGCGGGGAGCCCTGGACCAGCAAGCGCCCCGCATACATGAAGCCGAGCCGGTTGCACCGCGCAGCCTCGTCCATGTACGGCGTGCTGACGACGACGGCAGCTCCCTCGCCAAGGAGGCGGATGATGAGCTGCCAGAAATCCTGCCGCGTCACCGGGTCAACGCCCCCGGTCGGCTCGTCGAGCAGGAGCACTTTGGGCTGGTGCACCAGCGCGCACGCCAACCCGAGTTTCTGCTTCATACCGCCAGAGAGTTGGTCCGCCCGGCGGGATTCAAAGCCGCCGAGGCCGACGAACTTAAGCAATTCCTCCGCGCGCCGCTCGAGGGCGGCCCCGCTCACCCCTCGCACTTGTCCGAAGAAGCGCAGGTTCTCCATCACCGTGAGATCGCCATACATGCTGAAACGCTGGGCCAAATACCCCAACCCGGCGCGGGCCTGCTCGGTCTGGCGCGCCACGTCGTGGCCCCCCACCTGCGCCGAACCGGAGTCGGCGTGGAGCGCGCCGACCAGCAGCCGCAGGGTGGTCGTCTTCCCGGCCCCGTCCGGCCCCACCAGCCCGTAGGCCTCGCCCGCCTGCACGCTCAGGCTCAAGCCGTTGACGGCGTGGGTGTGGCCGAAGGATTTGTGGAGGTCGTGAGCTTCAATCAATGTCGTCATTGCTGATTTGTGATGGATGTTGGCTGACTGGTCCATCAGCAATCATCCATCAACATTCATCCATCTCCAAATTTCACATCCGCCGGCATGCCTGGCTTGAGCCTGCCTCCCGGGTTGTCAATCGAAAGCTTGACCGCGAACACCGTGGTCTTGCGCCCCTCGGCGGTTTGGACGTTGCGGGGGGTGAACTCGGCCTGGTCGGCGATGTGCGTCACGGTGGCCGTAAACGTTTCATTGGAGAACGAGTCGACCGATACCCTCGCCGCCCGCCCAAGCGCGATGTCGCCGTAGCGATCCTCGGGCACGTAGACGGTAATGGTTAGATCGCTCAACTGGCCGAGGACGAGCAGGACCGCGCCGGGGCTGGCGACCTCGCCGGGTTCAATGGCGCGCGACAGGACGACTCCATCTACAGGCGCAGTCAACGTCAGCTTTTTAATCTGCACCTCCAGCAAATCCATGGCCGCTTGCGCCGCATCCATTTGGGACCTGGCGGCATTGAGTTGTTCGGGAGAGAGGGCCGCTTGAGCCGCCTTAAGCGCGGCCTGCGCACTGGTCAAACGCGCCTCAGCCAGTGCCAGTTGGTCAGGGTCAGGACCGGCGGCGAGCTTGGCCGCGCGGGTCTGCGCATCTTTCAGGGCAGCTTCGGCCAGAGCCACGTTGGCCTGGGCCAGCGCCAGCTTGTCGGCGTCCGGGCCTTTCAGCGCATCATTCAGGTTGGTGACAGCCTCATCATAGGCTTCCTGCGCTTTCGCCACCGTATCCTGCTTGTTCACCTGATTGGTGTCAATGCGCAGTTGCAGCGCCAACTGGTCGTTCAATTTGGACTGGTAAGCGTCCCAGGCCTGATCCATCGCATCCTTCAGGTCCTGAGCGCCGTTGCTGGCGTCGTATTTGGCCTTGGCCTCTTCCCACCTGCGCTGATACCAGTTCGTGACGAAGACGGCGTTGTTATACGCCGAGACGTTGGGGTCTACGTTGGCCAACTGCAAATTCGCCTGCGCGTTGTCGAGCGCCAGTTTGGTATCAGACACGGCGTCGTACAGGCTCTCGCCGGCGGGATTCCGGGCGTAGCCGAGGTTTTTTTCCGCTTTGGTAAGCGCGTTTTGCGCCTGGGCGACGGCCTGTTGGGCCTGAGCCGCCGCCAGGGCCGCCGAGTCTTGGAGCGACTGGAGGGCCTGCTGGGCGGCGAGCACCCCCAGTTTCGCCTGCGCTTCGGCCGCTTTCAGTTGCTCGGCTGCAGCGCCGTCTTTCAGCGACTCATAATTGGCGGTGGCAGACGCCAGGGCCGCCGCGGCCTGCGCACGCTGAGCTTCAAGCAGGGTCGCATCCAACTGGACCAGAACGTCGCCCGCTTTCACCGTATCCCCTTCGTCCACGTTCACGGCTGCGACTCGCCCGCCCAGCTCGGGGTTCACGCTCACCTGCACGGTCTCGATGGTGCCCGAGGCAGAGATGACGTCGTTGGTGGCAGAGGTGCGCCCCCCGCCAAAAAAGTACCAATAGCCGAAGCCGGCGAGAGCCAGGATCAGGACAACAGGCAAGACACGCCGCGGGTTGGGATGCATAATGACCTCCAAGTCTATATGTTAGAAGTTGGATGTTGGAAACAGGAAGTCAGAGGACGGAGGTGCTTATCCGATATCCAACTTCCAATCTCTAATTAGTCCAGCCGCTTTCTAAATCTCAACGCCGCGCCGCCCATAATCACGACGCCGAAGATCACCAGAGCCAGCACTTCGTATTTGATCGCATTAAACCCCACGCCTTTGAGCAGCAGGGACCGGATGATAACGAGATAGTAGCGCAGCGGTATCAAGTAGGAAATCCAGCGCAGCACCACCGGCATAGCTTCGAGCGGGAAGAAGAAGCCGGAGAGAAAGATGCCCGGCAGGAGCGTGACCCAAACCGTCAGCATGGCTTCCTGTTGGGTATTGGCGATGGTGGAGGCAAACAAGCCTATGCCCAGGCCGGTCACGAGAAACAGAGTCGAGACCGCCATGATCAAAACGAGATCGCCGCGCACCGGGACGTGGAACCACCATGCGCCGATCACCAGCACCTCCACGGTGTTCATCAAAGCCAGCGTCACGTACGGCAGGAGCTTGCCCACCACAAGCTCCCACGCGCGGATGGGCGTGACGATCAACTGCTCAATAGTGCCTCGCTCACGTTCGCGGACGATGGCGGTGGCGGTCAGTATCGAGGTGAGGGCGTACAAGATCATGCCGATGACCCCCGGCACCATGAAGTAGGCCGTCACCAGATCCGGGTTGTACCAGACCTGCGTCCGCACGTCGACGGGCAGTTGCAGCGAAACGGACGTCCCCCGGCTCGCCAGCCGCTCGGCCATAATCTCTGTGGCGTGGGCCTGCCCGATGAACCGGGCCGCCGACAGCGCCGTCGAAGCGATGGTCGGATCACTACCGTCCAATACAAACGCCACCTGCGCCGCGTCTGTACCGGTCAACTTGTCGGTATAATCGGGCGGGATGATCAGCCCGACGCGCGCCTGCCCGCCGTCAATCAGTGTGCGCAACTCCGCCTCGGAGTCGACATCATAGGCAATCCGAAAATAGTCGGCGGCGCGATATGCGTCGAGCAAAGCGCGGGCCGCCGGGCCTCGATCCTGGTCGAACACCGCCATGGGCACGTTTCGCACGTCGGTCGCCGCCGCATAACCCAGCAAGAATAGTTGCATCACCGGGATCATGAGCGCCAGGAGCAATGTGCGCGGGTCCCGGCTGATCTGGATGAATTCTTTGCGGATGAGAGAAAACAGGCGCGTGTTGAACATCAGGCCTCCGGCTCGACGATCCCGTGCAGATAAATGTCCACCATCCCGCCGAACCAGTCATACTTCCCCTGACGGAACAGCGGCGAGTCCTTCAATATCATCTCGCTCAAAAAATACCCGACGAGCAGGCTCAGGAAAGCGCGCATCACCACGGGCGGCGGGATGGGTCGCATCCCGCGCCGCTGGGCCAGGCGCTGGGCGAAGCCCATGACGGTCGGCAGCAGTTTTTCCAGCAGTTGCTTGAAATGGCGGCCCTGAAACTCCACCAGTTCGATAAAGACGAGCGGGAAGAGGCGCTTCTCGGTCCCGGCCACCCCGGCGTAGATTTGTTGCGCCGCCTGGCGCATGAACTCCGCCGCCGTCTCGCCCTGGATGGACTCCATCGCCGGGAAAATCACGTGATAGGGGTGATAGGCGTCGAGGACGGCGGCGAAGATGGCTTCTTTGTCGGCGAAGTGGTTGTAGATGCCCCCGACGGCGAGGCCGGCTTCGTCGGCGATCTCGCGCACGCTCGTGCCATGAAAGCCTTTCTTGAGAAACAGCGCGTGCGCGGCTTTGAGCAGCCGGGCGCGGGTGGCTTCGCCGCGCCAGGGCGGCTTTCCGGCGGAGGAGTTTTTGCGAGGCGACATTTTCGCTCCTAATATGAATGAACGTTCATTCATATTCTATCCTAATCGGAGAGGAGATGTCAAGACCCAAAATAAAAGGCCCCGACCGATGGCTCGGTCGGGGCCGGACGTGCGCTGATTTCGCCGGCGTCTACTGATGGAGCTTTTTGGCCTTATCCCCCTCGTGGAGGGTGGAAATCTGCCGGAGCACGGCCAGCAGCGCCAGGCCGATGCCCACGGCCTCGCTCGGCTGCAGTTCCGGCTCTGCGCCCTCGCGCTCGACCGAGGTCACGTACAGGTAGGCCGCGCACAGGCCCAGCACGGCCCCGGTCATGCCGCCGATCAGGAACGTCTTCGTGCGCCAGCTCATCTCGTTCATCCCGGCCTCCTGAAAGTGAAGATAGAGCGGATGTCGTCCAGGGTCTTTTGGATCGCCGCGATAAAGGCTTGCACCGACATGACGCCGCCTGCCACCCGCCCTGCGCCGATCTGCGTGTAGCGCACGACCAGAGCCAGGTAATCCTGCGCCTGTTTGAAGAGATACGGCAGCTCGCGGCGGAGATACCAGACGCCCACGCTCGCCCCGATAATCACCGCCAGCAGGACGAGGCCCCACATCGCCGCCGGGATGATCAGGAAGATGAGCGAGACGTCGGCGAAGGCCGAGCGGGAGGGATAGCCGGCCGGCGAGGCGGCGAGGACCATCAGCGCCACGGCGGCGACCGCCGCCAGGCCGAACGGGAGGGCGATCTGCCATACAACCTCGCGGCGGTGAAGCGCCTGGGTGCGAGGGTCGCGGACTCTGGGCGCAGGCGGCTTTTCGACCATGGCGGGTATTCTAGCATAACGCTCCGGCGATTAGAAATCGCGGCAACTCTGGACAAGTCCCCCGCGCCGTGGTATTCTGCGAGCGACGCGCCGCCCGCACGATGATGGTCGGCGCGCAGTTCATAGAAGGAGCAGAAGGACATGAGTGACTTCCCCGGCAAAGGCAAAGTGGCCGTCGTCAAGACTTCGCCCGAGACGGTGCTGCAGGACGTCGAGCGCGTGATGGAACTGGCCGGGTTCCGCGAGGCTCTACCTAAAGGCCCGACG
>Ga0209751_10002330_pt1 | contig 19082 bp, 17 predicted proteins | sample RifCSP13_1_FD_184019 | JGI IMG/M metagenome (GOLD analysis project Ga0209751, IMG submission 184019) | Soil microbial communities from Rifle, Colorado - Rifle CSP2_sed 13_1 (SPAdes) (version 2) | ecosystem: Environmental > Terrestrial > Deep subsurface > Rock core/Sediment | place: Rifle... | reverse complement strand
AAGAGCCTCCCGAAGGTAGTCGGAAGTTGGACGGACCCCCTTCCTCTTCGGAACCTTGAGTCGTCGTCCTTTCGCCTCCCCTGCGATCACCCGCATACGCATCCCACCGCTGGAAAGCTAGTATGCTTGAACGCTAGGAAGCTGGAACGCTAGAATGCTGGCAAGCTGGCACGATAGAAGGCTCTGGCTTCGTCCTCTGCGAGCTTTCTGGCATTCTAGCATTCAAGCCTCCCAGCCTACTAGCTTCCTAGCGTACCAGCTTTCCAGCATATGTTTGTCAGCCGACGGTGGCCAGCGCCAGTGCTCCTTCCCACCGCTGCTCCACGGCATCCCGGAGCAGCGCGTGGCCGATGAGGTCGGGATCTTCTTCCACCAGCCTGAAGGCCTCCCGCTGCGCAACCTCGAGAAGCCTCACGTCTCGAAGAAGATGGGCAACCTTGAGATCCAGCACTCCCGCTTGTCGCGTCCCGAAGAGCTCTCCTGGACCCCGGAGCTCCAGATCCCGTTCGGCGAGCTGAAAACCGTCCGCACACTCCGCCATAGCCTGAAGTCTGGCCGCGCCCTCCTCGGTGAGGGACCGGCCGTGAATCAGGAGGCAGAACGCCTGGGCCTGGGCCCGCCCTACCCTTCCCCGAATCTGATGCAGTTGCGTGAGGCCAAGGCGATCGGCATGCTCCACCACCACCACCGTCGCCCGCGGAACGTCCATTCCCACCTCCACCACCGTGGTGGCCACCAAGACCTGAATTTCCCCATTGCGGAAGCCGTCCATGACCCTGCGCTTTTCCTCTGTCCGCATCCGGCCGTGGATACAACCGACGCTGCTGTCACGAAGAATCCCTTTCTGGAGCTCGGCGGCCAAACTCGTCGCTGCCTTCAGATCGGCTTGCTCCCTCTCTTCCACGAGGGGACAGATCACGTACGCGGCCCCTCCCCTTCGGACCTCTTCCCGCACGAGCTGGTAGGCCTGAAGGCGCATCCCCTCGGGGACGAGTTCGGTCTTCACGGGGTGCCGCCCTGGTGGCAGCCCCTCGATGACCGAGACGTTCAGGTCACCGTAGAGCGCAAGGGCCAAGGTTCGGGGGATCGGAGTGGCGGTCATGACCAAGGTATGGGGGCGAGGACCCTTGGCGGCCAATTCCGCCCGTTGTCTCACTCCAAAGCGGTGCTGTTCATCCACGATGATGAGGCCGAGACGGTGAAAGCTGACCGCCTCCTGCAGGAGGGCGTGGGTTCCGATGACCACCTGCACTTCACCTGCGGCAATGCACTGCCGAAGCCTCTCCCGCTCCCGTACGCTTATCCCTCCGCTCAGGAGGCCGATCTGAATCCCCGCAGGCTCCAGGACAGCCTGGGCCTTCAGGTAGTGCTGCTCCGCCAGGATCTCCGTAGGCGCCATGATCGCACCCTGGAAGCCGCTTCCCACCGCATGAACCATGGCCAGGAAGGCCACCGCCGTCTTCCCAGACCCCACATCCCCTTGCAGGAGGCGCATCATGGGTCGAGGCCGCGCCATGTCAGCCCTGATCTCCTTTAGCACCCGCTCTTGGCCGGCTGTAAGCTCAAATCCCAGACGTGCCCGCGCCGCCGTTTCGATGCCCGGTGTCCCCACTATGGCACCCGCCACATCCCCTTCTGCCGCCCGACGCATGCGGGCCACGCCGAGGCTCAGCAGCAGGAGGTCATCGAAGGCGAGGCGCCTTTTCCCCGCCTCCGCCTCCTCCATCTGCTCGGGAAAGTGGATTGCCCGGAGAGCCTCGGGAAGGGCCATGAGGGCGTGACGATGGAGGATCCCGTGAGGAAGGAAGTCTTGAACGTGCGCGCCCCACGCCAGGATGAGGTCTTTCATGAAGCTCCGAAGCCACCGTTGGAACAGTCCGTCAGCCAAGGGATACACCGGGACAATGCAGCCCGTGTGAGTCTGGTTTCCATCCTCCCACGCCTCGTAATCCGGGTTCACCATCTCGAACCCCGGACCCCAACTCACTTTCCCCGACACGATGACCCGGTGACCGGGGTGAAACCGCTGCTTGAGGTACGGTTGATGAAACCATTTGGCGACTAACGTCCCGGTTCCGTCTGCGAGGATGACCGACAGGATCTTAAAGCCACGGCGGGTTGAGGTGACTGCCGTCCCTTTGACCTCTCCCACCACCGTCTCCTGAAGGCCCGCACTCAGATCCCGGATCGGCCGAAGAACCCTTCGATCCTCGTGTCGGAGAGGCAAAAGGTAGAAGGTGTCTGCCACGGTCCGCACCCCCAGCCGGGCAAAGGCCTGAGCCCGCTTCGGCCCCACCCCCTTGAGGTACTGTACCGACATACTGAGATTCGGGGCATGCTGGACTGAAGAAATCCCTTGCCTTTTCATGAGAGTTTCAGTAATGTCTGCCGCGTTCGGTGAGGGGCAACGTCAACGATCGGGGGGAGGCCAGGATGGCCAAGATCAAACGTGCGTGCGCAATCTGCGGGAAGGGGCCAAAGGTAGTCCACCGGATCAGCCACGCCCATAACGTGAGCAAACGGCGACAGCTCCCAAACACTCATCGGGTCCACGCGCTGATCAACCGCACCCCCCGTCATATCCACGTCTGTACCCGATGCCTCCGCTCCGGCAAGGTGCAAAAGGCCAGCTAAGCAGCGCAGAGCGCTGCAGTTCAAGGTTCGGGGTTCATAGTTCATGGTAAGACCCGAACCCCCTCGCATTTTTTCCATGAACCATGAACTCTGAACTGTGAACCATTTAGTGGCTGCGGATCCGCTCGACCCCCATGACACCCTTGACCCGCCGGATCGCCTGCATCGCCCCCTGAAGCTGTTTCAGATCGAAGACCTCCAGAACAAAGGTATTGAGTCCCCGCCTCTCCTCGGTGACCCTGATCTCCGCCTGCGCAATGTTCGCGTTGGTTGAAGAGATGGCACTGCTGATCTCCGCCAAGAGCCCTGGGCGGTCCTCCCCGATGGTCACCTTGATCTTCACCTGATGTGGGACCTTCGTCCGTTCGTCCCAGTGGACCCGGATCTGTCGCTCGGAATCGTATCCGAAGGCCAGGACGTTGGGGCAATCAGCGGTGTGGATGGTGACCCCCCGTCCCCGGGTAATGAAGCCGATGATGTCGTCTCCGGGGAGGGGGTCACAACACTTGGCAAAGTGGAGCAGGATGTCGTCCACCCCGTCGATATGGATCCCCTCCTCCGCCGCCTTAACCGGTACCCTCCTCCCCTTGCTCTCCTCCTCCACCATCGCCTGCGCCTGCTCGGGTGGGAGCAGTTTCAGCACCACCTGACGGGGAGAGATCTTGCCGAAGCCGATGGCCGCGTACAACTCCTCTTCGCTCCCCACCTTGTAGTGCTCCAAGGCCTGGCCCACGGCCTCGAGCTTCGACAGCGGCGCCGTTGCCTTTGCGATCTTTCGAAATTCGCGGTCCAAAAGTTCTTTCCCCAACGTGATGGATCGGACCCGCTCCTCGTTCTTGATCCAGGCCTTGATGCGGCTGCGCGCTCTGGAGGTCCTGACGATCTTGAGCCAGTCCCGACTCGGATGCTGTGTGGTCGCGGTCAGGATCTCCACGATGTCTCCGTTGCTGAGTTCGTACCGGAGCGGCACGATCCGCCCGTTGACCCGGGCCCCTGCACAACGGAGGCCGACGTCGGTGTGAATGCTGAAGGCAAAGTCGATGGGGGTGGCCCCGCGGGGCAGCGCCTTGACATCCCCCTTCGGGGTAAAGACGTAGACCTCGTCCGGAAAGAGGTCGATGCGCAGCGTATGCAGAAACTCTCGGCTATCTTTCAGGTCCCGGCCCCAATCGAGCAACTGGCGCAGCCAGAGGAAATTCCTGTCCGACTCATCGAGGGTGGCCCTCCCCTCTTTGTAGGCCCAGTGGGCGGCGATGCCCTCCTCCGCCGTCCGGTGCATCTCCTGGGTCCGGATCTGGATTTCGGTCGGGTCCCCCTTGGGGCCCATCACGGTCGTATGAAGGGACTGGTACATATTGGATTTGGGGACGGCAACGAAGTCCTTGAACCGGCCAGGGATAGGCTTCCAGAGGCTGTGGACCATCCCCAGGGCGCCATAACAATCCTTGACGGTATCCGTGATCACCCGGATCGCGGTGAGGTCGTAAATCTCATCGAAGGTCTTGCCCTGGTCACGCATCTTCCGGTAGATCGAGTAGAAGTGCTTCGGGCGACCAGTGATGTCACCGGGAATATCGACCTCGGCCAGTTTCTGCTTGAGGACGGCGATCGTCTCGTTGACCTGCGCCTCCCGCTCCTGTCGCTTCTTGGCGATCTGGATGGCCAAGTCTCGATAGGCTTCAGGATCCAGGTGTCGTAGGCTCAGGTCTTCGAGCTCTTGCTTGATCTTCGCCATGCCCAAGCGATGGGCCAGCGGGGCGTAGAGTTCAAGGGTCTCCTTGGCGATGAGCTGGCGCTTGGCCTCCGGCAGCGGGTCCAGGGTCTGCATATTATGGAGGCGGTCAGCCAGCTTGATCATGATCACCCGGATATCCTTCGCCATCGCCAGCAGCATCTTCCGAAAGCTGTCCGCCTGGCGATCCTCACGGGTGGAGAAGGGAAGCTTGGACAGTTTGGTAACCCCATCGACCAGGTCGGCGATCTCGTCGCCAAAGAGGGTTCGAACCTCCTCGATGGTCGTCTGGGTGTCTTCGATGGCATCGTGCAGAAGGCCTGCGGCAATGGCTCGCACATCCATCTTGAGATCTGCGAGGATCGCCGCCACCCTCATAGGGTGCGAGAGGTAGGGGTCGCCTGACCGCCGCGCCTGTCCCCGGTGGACGGTGGCGGCGAATTCGTGGGCCCTGCGCAGGATCGCTACATCCGCATCAGGGGTGTACGACGTGATACTTTCAACGAGGTCCTCGATCCCCAACGTCGAAATCCTTTGGGCCTCCAAGCCCCTAAATCAATAACTTATCATAATTCCCGCCCCCCTTCAAATGAGATCTCAGGATAAGTGCAAGGTCTCCCTGCTCAGCACGGCGCCTAGCGCCTGTAGAGTGATGGCCCCTTCTCTGATGATGCGGAAGGGGAGTTCGGTGCAATCGAGGACGGTCGAGGCAACCCCTCCTGGTGCCCGTCCGCCGTCCAAAATCAGGTCGCATCGGCTCCCAAGGCCCCTGACGACATCTGCAGCCGTCGCCGGGTCGACCCCGCCACTTCTGTTAGCACTGGTTCCGGTGATGGGGCGATCAAGTGCTGCCAGGATTTCCAGCGTCAGACGAGATTTCGGGATCCGAATCCCGACGGTGCCCGTTCCAGCCGTTACGGCCTCTGGAATTTCCGGGCCAGCAAGGAGCACCAGGGTGAGGGGACCCGGCCAGAACCGCTCAGCCAGTTGCCACGCAGCCCCGGGCAGCTCCCTCGCGACTTCGTTCACATCTTCCATCTTGCCGATAAAGACAGGAATCGGCTTATCCTGAGGCCGTTTCTTCACCTCGAGGACCCGGGTGACCGCCTCCGGATTGAACAGATCGGCACCCAGCGCATACAGGGTATCGGTGGGAAAGGCAACGAGCCCCCCCCTCCGTAAGACCGTCGCCGCTTCTTCGACGACAGCCGGATCGGGGCGCATGAAGTCCACGGGGGTTATTTTGGGCTTTTTGCTCATCGTCGCTCGCCCCTCTCTATGATCTACATACCCAGATAGGCCTTCCGAACCTCCTCGTTGAGCATGAGATCCCGGGCTGCTCCCTCCAGAACAATCTGCCCGGTCTGAATGACGTAACCGCGGTGGGCGACACTCAGCGCCATGCGAGCATTCTGCTCAACCACGAGGATCGCAGTTCCCTCTCGATTGATATCCCGGATGATGGAGAAGATGGTCTCGACCAGGATCGGCGAGAGACCCATAGATGGTTCGTCCAGGAGAAGGACCCTTGGACGGGCCATGAGGGCTCTCCCGATGGCAAGCATCTGTTGTTCTCCCCCGGAGAGGGTCCCTCCTTTCTGGCCAAGCCGGTCGCGAAGGCGAGGGAACAGCGTCAACACCCATTCCGTATCTCTCCGAATATTTGCCGTGTCGGTTCGGGTAAAGGCGCCCAGCTCGAGATTCTCCAGGACCGTCATCCGGGAAAAGATCCGGCGCCCCTCAGGCGACGAGGCAATCCCCCTGCGCACGACCTGGTCAGGGGGCAGGCCGTCGATCCGTTCCTCCTCGAGGAGGATGCGGCCCTGCCGGGGGCGGAGCAGTCCCAGGACGGTCTTCAGGGTCGTGGTCTTGCCCGCCCCGTTGGCGCCGATCATGGTCACAATCTCTCCCCGCTCCACGAGGAGGGAAATCCCCCTGAGGGCCTGGATGTTTCCATACGCGGCGTGGACGGCTTCAAGCTTGAGCATCAGAGTGCTCCACGATCCCGCCCTTCCCGAGATACGCCTCGATCACTCCGGGATCTTGTTGCACGTGGGCCGGCGGGCCCTCGGCGATCTTTACGCCGTAGTCCAGGACCGTCACCCGATCCGAGATCCGCATCACCACCTCCATCCGGTGCTCGATGAGCAGTATGGTGAGGTTCATTTCCCTCCGCAACCGTCCGATGAACTCTGTCAAGGTCTCCGCCTCTCTGGGGTTCATTCCGGCCGTCGGCTCGTCCAAGAGCAAGAGCTTTGGCTCCGTGGCCAATCCCCTGGCGATTTCTAGCCGTCGCTGATCCCCATAGGGGAGGTTCTTCGCCAGGGCCCCGGGCCTGGCGCCCAGGCCTACAAACTCTAAGAGCGCCCCGGCTCTCTTCTTCGCCCGCGCTTCCTCCGCCTCGACGGACGGGGGGCGGAAAATCGCCCCGATCCACCCGGCCTGAAGCCGACAATGCATACCGACCAGGACGTTCTCCAGCGCAGTCATATTCGGGAAGAGGCGAATAGTCTGGAAGGTGCGGGCAATGCCGAGGGCGGTGATCTGGTTGGGCCTGAGCCCGGCAATCTTTCGGCCGCCGAAGGCCAGATGCCCGGAGGTGGGTCGGTACAGGCCGGTCACCAGGTTGAAGAGGGTCGTCTTGCCCGCCCCGTTGGGGCCGATAAGGCCCCGGATCTCGCCCTGCTCGATGGTGAAATCAACCTCGTTGACAGCGACGAGACCGCCGAAACTCTTGGTGATCTTCTTGGCTTCCAGCAAGGTCATCGCACTACCGGCTCTGCGCCGGCTCCTTCCGTTGCGTGAATCTCGGCCCGCCATCTCTGGGAGGGGAAGAGCCCCCCGGGTCTCAGGACCATGACGATGATCAGCGTGGCGCCGAAGAAAAACCACCGCCAGAGCTGCAGGTCTACGTTCGTCAGAGGGGTGATGTTCAAGATCCTCCCGAGACCCCTCACTAGTTGGGTCGATTGCGCCAGGACCACCCGGTCGAAGAAGAGGATAAACATCCCGCCCATGATTACCCCCGTGATGCTCCCCATGCCCCCCAGGATGACCATGCAGAGGATTATGATGGAGACCTGAAACCGGAAGAGCTCGGGGAAGATGGCCTGAAGCTTCGCCGCGTAAAAGGCCCCGGCGAAACCCGAGAAGGAGGCACCCAAGGCAAAGGCCAGCAGCTTCGTCCGAATGGGATCGACCCCCATGCAGGCGGCCGCAGTCTCGTCCTCGCGGATGGCCATCCAGGCCCGGCCCAGCCGGGAATGCTCAAGACGGTGAGAGGTCAGGACGACCAGGACCCCGATAACCAGGATCAGAAAATACCAGGGGAGAGGATCGAAGCCGAACTCAAAGCCGAAGAGCCTCGGCCGGCCCACGGGATTCAGGCCCTGGGGGCCGTTGGTCAGATTGAAGTTTTCGACCAGCACCCAGCCTCCGATGCGGATGTCGAGGTTCCAGAGGTTTCGAATGGCAATAGGGATCACCTCGCCGAAGGCCAAGGTGATGATCGCCAGATAGTCTCCCCGCACCCGGAGGGTGGGGGCACCGATGATGACGCCGAAGAGGGCGGCGATGACCACGCTGCACCAGAGGACGATCCAGAAGTTCCACTCGAGTCCGTGGCCGGGCCAGGTGAGGACGCCCGTCGTATAGGCCCCGATGGCGAAGAAGGCGGCGTAGCCCAGGTCCAAGAGGCCGGCGTACCCAACGACGATGTTCAGCCCTAACGCCAGCACGACGAAGACGGCGGCATCGGTGACGGCGTACAGGGTCTGCAGATTCAGGGCCTGGTCCACGAAGGGGTAGACGAGAAGGCATGTGGCCCCCACGATCCAGGGAATTGCCCTTTGGTACTTCGCCATCTCGTGCCCCTCCAATTCAACGGTACTAGAACTTCTCCGGGATCTGCTCCCCCAGAATGCCGGAAGGTCGAAAGACCAGGAACAGGATCAACAGGGCAAAAACGGTCGCCCGCGTCCAGGCGGCGGAAAGATATTGATCGCTCAAGGCCGACAGACAGCCGATGAGATAGCCACCCAGGACCGCCCCGGGGATATTGCCGATTCCCCCCACCACGGCGGCGGTAAACGCCTGAAGCCCGGCGTCAAAGCCCATGAGGTACCGACCGGTGTTGAGGTAGATGCCGACCACCATCCCGGCGGCCCCGGCCAACGCCCCGCCGATGAAGAAGGTCATCATGATGACGCGCTCGATGTTGATCCCCATCATGGCGGCGGCCTCCCGATCCTGGGCCGTGGCCCGCATCGCCTTGCCCATCTTTGTATGCTTGACGAAGAGGGTGAGGCCGACCATCAAGGGGATCGTGACCGCGACGAGGAAGACGTCTTTGGTCGTGAACAGGACCTCGCTCTGGGGGCCCAGGAGCGCAGGGGCCAGGTTGATGGTAGGGAAGATGTTGTAATAATAGATCTGACCGGGGCCGTACCAGTTCTGCATGATATTTTCCAACGCGAAGGAGGCGCCGATCGCGGTGATCAGTGGGGCTAACCGGGGGGCATGGCGCAGGGGTCGGTAGGCGATGCGGTCCACGCTCATATTGGCGAGCCCGGTCGCCAGCATGGTGAGGAGCATGACCCCGGGGATCGTCCAGAGGAGCTGCCCGCCGGTCAGGGTGGAGGTGATCCCCAGCCAGGTTAACAGGCTTAACGAGATGAAGAAGCCCAGGGCGTAGATGTCGCCGTGGGCGAAATTGATCAACTCAATGATCCCGTAGACCATCGTGTAGCCTAACGCGATCAGGGCAAGATACGAGCCGGTGGTGAAGCCGTTAATGAGTTGTTGCAGGAAAACTTCGTGGGCCGTCATGGTGGGTCCTAAGACAGGAAAGGGGGTCGAACGCTCCCGACCCCCTTCCCCACCCGCAGTTCCGCGTCACGCATGGACGCCGACTTTCGTCAGCACTTCATATCCTTCCCGATCACCCGGAGAAATTGAAACTTTCCTTCCTGCACGAGGTACCCCGCCATATCGGTTCGCGTGGTATCTCCATTCTTGTCGAAGCTGAAGGTCCCGGTGATCCCGGGGAAATTCTTCGTCTTGCGAACCGCATCGAGGATCTTGGCCCGGTCCTTGACGCCGGCCCGCTTGACGGCGTCCAGAACGACCGTGGCCGACTGGTAGGCGTACAGCGACCAGCCGATCGGCTCCTCCTTGTACTTTGTCTTATAGTCGGTGTAGAATTTCTTCGCCGCATCGCCCGGCAGTTGATCAGGCGGGACGCCGGGGAAGGTGAGGTAGACGATATTGTTCACCGCCGCAGGGGTCGCCTGCTCCACCAGGCCCGGGCTGTAGAGACCGTCGGGCCCCATGAACTTCATTCCAGTGTCGAACATCCCGAGCGCCTTCATCTGCTGGATGATCTGGACCGCGCCGGAGTCAATGACAAACCCCCCGTAGACGAGGTCGGGCTTGGCGGCCTTGACCTTGGTCAGCAGGGCTCGGAAGTCGATGGCCGTTGATTCGACCCCATCATGGCCCACGACCTGCAGGCCCAGTCGGCGCGCCTCTCGATCGAAGACATCGGCGATCCCCTTCCCGTAGAGCTGCCGGTCATCGAGGACATAGACGCGCTTGAAGCCGAGGCACTTGGACCAGGCCGCCCCTGCCGCCCCTTGAAGGTCATCAGCAGGGTGCGTGCGGAAATAGTTGACATTGCCGGCGGGCCGGTAGATGTCTGGCTCTCCTTTGTCGAAGCCAGGCTTGGTTAGTCCAGGCCACGTATTGGCAGGGGTGATCATGACGAGGCCGGCCTTGTTGGTGATGGGGATGCTCACCTTCGCCGCACCGCTGTTGTACGTTCCGATATACGCCATGGCGTCTTTATCGGTCACCGCCTTTTGGGCATTTTCCGCTTCAATGGTCCCATCCCAGGTTCCGGTGACCGGAGAAGCATCATCCAGATTGACGACCTGGATGCGGTAGCCAGCGATCGCCCCACCGGAGTGTTCCACGGCGAGGTCGACGGCCCGCTTCATGGCGGTCCCTTCCGGGATCATGGCCCCTTGCATGGGCCAACTGGTGTAAATCTTGATGGTCCCCTTCGGAGCCTGTTGGGCGTCCCCAAACCCCGGAACGACCGTCAGCACTAGGATCAAGAGTCCTAAAATGCCTTTCCGCCAGCCTGTCATAACCTCTCCTCTGTCTCCCCCGATCCCTCCGCCGCGGAACACGTGCGTGTCACCCCGGTTCTGGCGGATTCATTTATAGGGTCTCTCCACGCTTCATGTCAATGCCTTTCCTGTGCCAGCCGTTCCTGGATTCGCGAGAGAAACTGACGGCAGGCAGCGGTGATCCTTCCCGATCCCACGATGGCCGAAATGACCGCGACCCCGTCCGCCCCCGCGTGGACTACCTCAGACACTCGCTCGAGCGTGATCCCGCCGATGGCCAAGACAGGCAGTTCAACCGCCGCCTTGACGACACGGATGCCGTCCAGCCCTACAGTCGGCCTGGTCCCGGTCTTCGTGCCCGTTGGGAACACGGGACCGAATCCGATGTAATCGGCGCCTGCCGCCTCGGCCTCCCGCGCCTCCTCCACCGAATGGGTGGAAATGCCAAGAAGCATCCCCGGATGCAGGAGGGGGCGGGCCAACCGTGCGGGAAGGTCTTCCTGCCCGAGGTGGACCCCGTCGGCCTCCGCCGCCAGCGCCACGTCGAGACGGTCATTGACAATGAAGAGCCTGCGGTGCCGGCGGCACAGTTGCCGGATGGCCACCGCCTCCCCGTAGAGCGAGCGAAGGTCCCCCCCCTTCTCCCGGAGCTGGATCATCGTTGCCCCGCCTTCGAGAGCCTGGGCCGCGACCTCACGGTGGCGGAGGCGCGCGATCTGCTCGTCGGTGATGACGCAGAGGGAATAGGGGCCTGGTGGAGCAGCGGTCGAGGGGTCCACTAGTGCCGTTCCAATTCTTCTCACCAGGTCAGAAGTGTGCGGTGCCACGTGCAGGCGAGCTGGGTTCCTTATCCGTGTGCGATGCAATAAGCCGAAACGGCACGAGACGGCTTCCTGCCGGTGTTCGGGGCAATACGTTGGAACGACACTAGGCGCGCCCGATGTAGGTCCCCGTCCGGGTGTCGACGCGGACCCGGGTCCCCATGTCGATGAAGAGCGGAACGTGAATGACCGCCCCTGTCTCTAGCTTGGCAGGCTTGGAGCCGCCCGAGACGGTATCCCCCCGGACACCGGGCTCGGTCTCGACCACCGTGAGTTCCACGGTGATGGGTAGATCCACCCCGATCACCTCTTGGTGGTAGAAGAGGATGGTGATCTCCATCTCCTCCTTAAGAAACGCCCCGGCGTCTCCCAACTGTTTCTCCGAGACGCCAAACTGTTCGTAGGACTCGACGTCCATACAGACATAGTCGTCACCCTGTCGATAGAGGAATTGGGCTCTCCGCTCTTCAATGGGGGCGGGGGAGAGTTTCTCATCGGGGCGAAAAGTTCGATCGGTCAGCGCCCCCGTCCTCAGATTCCGGAGTTTGGTGCGGACCATGGCCCCGCCCTTTCCTGGTTTGTGATGCTGATACTCGACGACCAGGTACGGTGTGCCGTCCAGCTCGATCTTGGTCCCGGGCCGGAGGTCGTTAGACACGATCATCGAGTGCACTCCTCGAGGAGGACTGGTCGGGGTCAGGGCCTGCGGCCCTGTTGCTTGACCACATGAATGGCTGCCTCCAAGCCGAGGAGGTAACTGAATGGCCCGAAGCCAGTGATCTGCCCCACCGCCACTGGGGAAATCAGAGAGCGATGTCGGAACGTCTCCCGAGCGTGGATGTTCGAGAGATGGATCTCGACGACGGGAATGCCCACCCCCACCACGGCGTCCCGCAGGCTCACGCTGGTGTGGGTGAAGCCGCCGGCGTTCAGCAACACCACATCGGCCGAGCCGCGTGCCTGCTGAAGGCGGTCGATCAGGGCCCCTTCATGGTTGGACTGGAAGAATTGCACTTCGATCCCCCGTGCCTCGGCCGCTCGGCGAATCTCCTCTTCGAGTTCACTGAGGGTCACGGTGCCGTAGATCTCCGGTTCTCTCCCTCCCAGGAGATTCAGATTCGGACCGTTCAGCACAAGGACCCGCACGATGATCTCCTCCCGTGCACGGAAGCATTCGCGTCGAGAAACCTGAGGCGGACTCGGGACTTCAGGTCGCTTCCCCTCCCGCCGCGGCCTTGATCCGGCGGAAGGCATCGCGCCAGGCCTCGAGGACACCGATTGCCCCCGTCGGTTTCGCCCGCAATCTCTGGAAAGCGGCCTGCCACGCCTCGAGCAATTCGGTCCTGCCTTGTCGCCCCTCTCTCAGCCGGCGGAAGGCATCGCGCCACGCCTCGAGCAGCCTGAGCGCATCACCGCTTGCTGCAGAAGTCGGGGCCTCGGTCTTCGGTGCTCTCCTGAGATGGGTCGCGACTTCTTGGTACTTCACCTGAAGATCGGCCCGCCCCGGGGCCTCGGCCATGAGGCGCTCATAGACCTCGGCCGCGCGTTCGTAGAGTCCTTGTGCCGTATAAAGTTCCGCCAGCGTTTCGCTGGCGACCGGCTCCTTGGGGACCGTCCGGGCTTCCACGGGGGGCGGTGCGGCCCACTGTGCGTCGCCCGCGGCCTGCGCCTGGAGTCGCGCAACCGCTCCCCGAATCTGCTTATCAAAGGGGTACAGGGTGAGAGCCATCCGATAGGCCTCAAGCGCCTCCGGGATCTCGTTCCGGGCCTCTGCGATCTGCCCAAGGAACCCGTACGCAAGCACGTTGTCCGGCGCGAACTGGGTGACTCGTTGAAAGGCCTCCCGTGCTGCGAGCAAGTCCCCACTCTCGTGATGGGCCCGACCGAGCACGATGTACGCGCCGGCATATTGGGGACGGTGCCTCAGCCCCTCCCGACAGACGCGGATCGCCTCTTCGAACTTGCCTCCCATTCGGTAGGCGTCCGCCAGTTGTGCGAAAAGCGGGGAGTGAGGATCACTCGCCAGCTTGGCCTGTAACTGTTCAACATGCAGTTTTCTGGGCACCATGCGCCTCTAACGGATCAGGTGGCGGATAGGCCCTCGAGGGCCTCCAGCGGGTCAAACACAGGCGCGACTGTAACGTTCCCAAGATCTTTTGTCAAGACAAAATAGCTCATGTTATTCTTTATCTTTTTATCATATCCTATTGTTTCTTTTAATTGTTCAGGCTTGAGATTGAGAGCGGTTGGCAGCCCAATCCGCTGCAGGAGCGCCTGAAGTCTCGCAGGAATCTCTTCGTTGCAGAGTCCCACCTGGTACGAGATCCGGGCGGCCGCCACCATACCGATCGCCACGGCCTCCCCGTGCCTGAACGCACCGTACCCGGTCGCCGCCTCGAGGGCATGCCCGACGGTATGGCCAAAGTTCAAAACACCTCGGATCCCTTCATCCTTTTCATCCTGCTCTACGATCGCCGCCTTGATGCGGCAGGAGGTCCTCACCATGTGGATGAGTGCCTCTTCTCGCAACTCCAGAATGGTCGCCACATTCCCTTCGAGCCACTCGAAAAAGGGCTTATCCGCAATCACTCCGTACTTTACCACCTCGGCCAATCCGGCCCGAAACTCCGGGGGCGGCAGCGTGCTGAGAAGAGAGACGTCACTGAGCACAAAGCATGGCTGGTGAAAAGCCCCTACCATGTTCTTGGCCTGAGGGAGGTTCAGGCCGACCTTTCCGCCGACGCTGCTATCCACCTGGGCCAGGAGGCTCGTCGGGATCTGGATCAGGGGAAGACCCCGCATAAATGTCGCGGCCACGTACCCCGCCAGATCCCCGATCACCCCTCCGCCAAGGGCGACGATCGGAGATCGACGGTCGAGTCCGCAGGGGAGCAGCTTCTCGTACAACGCTGCAGCAATTGTGAGACTCTTGAACTCTTCCCCATCCGGAACCTCGAGAAGGGTGAGGGCGATACCCCTCTGTTCAAAGGAGGAGAGCACCTGCTGACCGTAGAGCTGGCCGACCACAGGATTGGTGATCAGGGCACCCCGGCCGGAAAGGTCACAAGGCCGGACAAGGCTTCCAACCTCGGGGAGGACATGCGCCCCGATGTAAATCGGATAACTGCGATCTCCGAGATTTACCGTCATGCGCTCCATCGGCTATCCTTTGGGGACCTTGCGGAGCTGAACCCGCGCCAGGATCCGGGCAGCCACCTCTTCGACGCTCAGATCGGTCGTGTCAATCGGCTGACCCACGAGGGCATAGACGGAGGCACGCACTTGCATGACCTCGCGAATCCGTTCCAATCGATCCGCGTGCCAGAGCAGGGGACGGTGTTCCATGCCCTTGGTGCGCTCCAGGATTCGCTCCGGCGCTGCGGTGAGACAGATGATCTCCCCATGCGTCCTGAGCTGACGCAGATTCTCCGCGTCGACGATCGTCCCACCGCCCGTGGCGATGATGCATCCCTGGAACTGGCCGAGGCGGGACACGACCGCGCGCTCCAGCGCGCGAAACACCGGCTCACCCTGCTCCCGAAAGATGGCAGGAATACTCAACCCCGATTCCCGTTCGATCAGCTCATCGAGATCGTAAAACGGGATCTCCAGGTGCTCCGCCAGATAGCGGCCCACCGTCGTCTTCCCCGTCCCCATCATCCCGGTGAGCACGATATTCCGCACCGCGACCACCTCGGCGGAACCCCCTCAGAAATCGCGCACAGCGTTCAGGTAGGCATCGAAGTTCCGCCTCATCTCCTCGAGACTGTCCCCGCCGAATTTCTCGCGCAGCGTAGCCGTAATCTCGAACGCCACAACCGCTTCTCCGATGACTCCGGCGGCAGGGACGGCGCAGACGTCGGACCGTTCCACGGTAGCCTCGAAGGGCTCTTTCGTTTCGAGGTCGACGGACTGGAGGGGAGCGTACTGAGTGGACAGGGGCTTCATGGCGGCGCGGAGGACGATCGCCTCTCCGTTACTTGTCCCCCCCTCGAGCCCGCCGGCGTAGTTCGTCTTTCGGAAGAACCTCAGGCCATGAGGGGCTTGCCGCTCTGCATCATAGAAGATTTCATCGTGCGCCTCGAGCCCGAGGCGGCGGGCGACCTCGAAGCCCAGGCCCACCTCAACCCCCTTGATCGCCTGGATACTCATCAGGGCCCGTGCCAAGCGTCCATCGAGCTTCAGGTCCCACTGGATATAGCTCCCGAGACCTACCGGCACCCCCTCCACGATGACCTCAAAGATCCCCCCCAGGGTGGTCTTGCGCTTCCGGGCCTCGTCGATCCGAGCCACCATCGTCTCGCTCGCCTCTCGATCCGCGCATCGGACCGGAGAGGCCTCGGCCAGGGCCCCAATCTGCCCAGGCGAGAGATCACCGATCCGCGCTCGAACGCCGCCGATCTCCACCACGTGGCTCAGGACCGAGATGCCGAATTCCCGGAGAAGGCGCTTACAGACCGCCCCCACCGCCACGCGCGCCGTAGTCTCACGGGCGCTGGCCCGCTCGAGGACGTTTCGCGCATCGCGGTGGCCGTACTTGATCGCGCCCGGCAGATCCGCGTGCCCGGGACGCGGTCGCGTGACCGGCGGTCGGGTGTCCCGGGCCCTGGCCTCGGCCTCGGGCGCCATCGTGTCCTGCCAATTCGCGAAATCCCGATTGGTGATGGCCAGGGCGATCGGCCCCCCCATGGTGAGGCCATGTCGGACTCCTGCGGTGATGACCACCCGATCTTGCTCGATCTTCATCCGCCCCCCCCGCCCGTACCCCATCTGGCGCCGGCTGAGCTCCGTGTCGATATCCTTCGTGCTGAGCGGCATGCGGGCGGGGATGCCCTCCAGGATCGCCGTCAGAGACGGGCCGTGGGACTCGCCTGCCGTGAGATACCGCAACATGCTATCTACTTTCTCCTCTCGTCCCCTCCCGACTCCTGCTCTCGGGGCTTGGGTTCCAGGGGGGAAAGCGCCACCAGATAGGCCACGAGGTTCCGCACGAAGCGGGCGCCGCCGGCCCAGCCACTGCGGACTTCTTGACCGAGGTCGAAGGCAATCCCCACGACGGTCCCCTTCCCTTCTCGCCGTTCAGCGATCAGCGGGGACTCATACCGCGCCCCGGCCGCCGTCTTCCCTCCAGCGTACCGGGCGATCTCCACGGCGCCAGCCCGGGGATTGAGGTCATTGAAGGTCCCCATGGTGTGGAAGGTCACGCCCTCCATGATAGGATGCCCTGGCTGAAGAGGGGTAACCGCCTTGAAGGGGACGGCTCGCCAGTCCTGGGGGGCCCGGATCTCGAAGGGGAGGAGATCCGCCACCGCCTGGTAACCCCCGCTGCCGTACGCATTCGGTCCTCCGGTGATCAGGAGGGAACCGCCGCGGCCGAGGTACTCCGAGAGGCCTCCCTGGACGGCCCCCGGCAGCCCACCATACGACACGTTCGAGAGGATCACGACCGCGAACTCTACCAGCTCATACTCCCCGAGCTCCTTCTTGACCTCGGCCCCCTGGATGGCATTGCTGGGGATATAGGAATCATCACCCAAGGCGAGGATGAGCTTGGCGGCCCCTGCCGCCGCCGGGTAAAGCGACAGATAGAGACCCACGAGCACGCCCACCAGCGCTCGGATGGGACTGATGCGCGACATTGGCCACACCTCCTTGACGATATGGTAACGGAAAACAAGCCGCCGGAAAAGCAGAAACGCACCCCGAAAGGGTGCGTTCCGTGACTCGGGGAACAGGCTGCCTAATAGCCCCGGGCCTGGCGGGGCTCTTCGAGGATCCGCGGGGTGATAAAGATCAACAGCTCGAGCGTCTGGGGCTCGACATTCTCCGTCCGCCGCTTGAAGAGCCATCCCAGAATCGGGATATCCCCCAGGAAGGGAACCTTGGTTTCGGCGACACTCTCGGTCCTCTTTCTGACCCCGCCGATCACCACGGTCGCCCCGTTGTCGACCAGGATACTGCTCGTCGCCTCGTTCCGGTTAAAGGGGAACGCGAAGCCTCCTGCGAAGTCGATCCGCTCTCCCCGGGTGTCATCGGTCGCTTTCACCTTCAACGAGACCCGCTGATCGGCGGTGACGTGTGGCGTCACTTTGAGGCTGAGGACCGCCTCTTTGAACGTAATCGTCGTCCGGCCCGAGGAGTCGACGGTAGTAAAGGGAACCTCCTCGCCCTGCTTGATCTCCGCCTCCTGGTTATCGAGCGCCACGACACGCGGGGTGGAGAGGGTGCGGGCGAGCGACTGGTCCTCCAGGGCGCTTATCTGCATGTTCAACCGTAACTGGTCACTCACGCTCCCCAGGATGAGGCCGAAGGCGCCGGCCGGCCCCGCGACGGGCAGGTTGACCGCCACGGGGATGGTCGCGGCCCCAAGCCCCGCCGGAGGAGCGGCGGAGACAAACCCCGTAGGAGCGGGGGGCGCAGCGAGGGTGGGCCCGGCTGCGCCGAAGACATCCGAGAGTCTGAACGCATTGCTTCCCGTCGTGTTCGCCGCCTGGAAGCCCCACGTGATCCCGAGCGCGCGGGTATGCCTGGCCACCACGCTCACGATCCGGCCCTCGATCATGACCTGCGGAGTCGCCTGATCCAGCTCCTTGAGAATGGTCCGCATCTTCCCAATATTGTTCTCGGTATCCGTGATGAGGAGCGATGCGGTTCTGTCGTCCACCGAGATGGATCCGTCCCTACTCTTGACCTTGTTCAGACTCTCCACAACCTTCTTGGGATCGGCGTAACTGACCCGGAGGATCTCGGTGATCAGGGGCTCGAGCGCTGCGTCCTTCTCGAGCCTGATACGCTCCAATTGGTCTTTGCGACGCTGATCTTCGTCCCGGCGGATCGTGTCCGCCTTGGCGACCCGGATGATGTTCTCCTCATGGACGTAGCCGAACCCGTTGATGCGGAGGATATTATCGAGGGCCACGTCCCAGGGGACATCCACGAGCCGGACCGTGACCTTCCCCTTGACATCCTCGCCGGCCACAATATTCTGCCCGCTCACCTCCGCAATGATCCGCAAGAGGTTATTGATGTCCACATCCTTGAAGTCCATGGAAAGGCGGGCGGGCGTGGGAGCAGCGGGCGCCGCCGGAGCCGGGGTCGGTTTCTTCTCGGGTTTGGGCTCGTCTCGAGGAGTGGGCGGAGCAGGGGGAGCGGGCGGAGCAGCGGCAACGCTGGGCACGCCCTCCACCGCCAGCCGAATGCCCTCCGGAGTCTGGACCACATCGTGACGAACCTGCCCTTTCAAATCGGCCACAATCCGGACCGCCTTCTCCGGCTCGAGGCGATGCTGGGCCGCCCGAATCCGTAGAACCGGGCCTGCCAGCTGCCTCACATCGAGCACCTTAGTCGCCTGCGGATCGATCACCGCCCCAACCACCTCCAAAATAAGGCCGGGGGGGGTGCCTACCTCCGATACGTTGAAAATGACCGGCCCGGTCGTCCGCACGAGAATCTCGGCCTTGCCATCTCGGGGTAGGTAATCGACGCTTTGCACCCGCCCCTCCGCAGCCGGAGCCGGTGCCGGCATCGCAGGCTCGGGAGAGGGGGCCGGGGCCTGGGGCAGGGTCTCTGGCGCCGCCTCCTTGGCCGGGAGTTCTTCAGGCTTCGGGGCCTGGGCCATCAGCGGTGTCCCCGTCGCCTCACCGATCAGAACGCGGAGGGGAACGGCCGTGGCTTGAACCTGATATGGGAGTGCGGAGGCCAGATCCAGGACAATCCGAACCACCTTCACTGGTTGGTTCTTATACTGCGAGGTCCGGATCTCAG
>Ga0209751_10002325_pt1 | contig 19088 bp, 13 predicted proteins | sample RifCSP13_1_FD_184019 | JGI IMG/M metagenome (GOLD analysis project Ga0209751, IMG submission 184019) | Soil microbial communities from Rifle, Colorado - Rifle CSP2_sed 13_1 (SPAdes) (version 2) | ecosystem: Environmental > Terrestrial > Deep subsurface > Rock core/Sediment | place: Rifle... | reverse complement strand
CGGGGACAGCCGCCAGTCGTCACGCACATCGAGAATGCCATCCACTGAATCTCCAGGGAAGGGTTTGAATAATCCCGAAAATAAAGCGGCGGTCAAACCTCCGCTGGTTGTGATCCTCGGGCCAACCGCGGTCGGTAAAACCGAAGTTTCCATAAAACTTGCAAAGAGATTGAGAGGCGAAATCGTCAGCGCGGATTCGCGTCTTCTCTACCAGGGCATGGACATCGGGACGGCGAAGCCTTCGCAGTTGGAGCGTTCGCCCATACCCCATCATCTCATCGACGTAGCCCAACCAGACCAGGTTTGGTCGTTGGCAATTTATAAAGCAGCCGCTATCCAGGCGATTGAGGAGATCCACGCTCGTAAGCGCCTGCCATTCCTGGTAGGCGGCACAGGTCAATATATTCGCGCTATCGTCGAGCAGTGGGATATACCCCCTGCGCAGCCAAATCCGCAACTGCGCAGAATCTTGGAAAAGTGGGCGGAGCGAGAGTCCGGGCAAAGGCTGCATCAGCGCTTGGCTCTCCTGGATCCCCAGGCGGCAAAGGTCATCGACCCGAGAAATTTAAGGCGAACTGTTCGGGCTCTGGAGGTTATCCTTACCACAGGCAGGCGTTTTTCAAGCCATCGCCGGCGGATTCCAGGCCAATACCGGTTATTTATGGTCGGTTTAACTCGCCCGCGCCCGGAGCTCTATGCTCGCATTGATGCCCGCATCGAGCGCATGATGGAGACTGGCCTGGTTGAAGAAGTGAGAACTTTACTGGCACAGGGCTATTCACCCGATTTGACGGCATTTTCTGCGATTGGGTATAGAGAGATTATCTGTTATTTAAATGGGGAGCTCACCCTTGAAGCTGCAGTTGCGCAAATGAAACGGAGAACGAGAAATTTCGTCCGCAGGCAAGCCAACTGGTTTAAATTAGAAGCTGCTGATATTCACTGGTATGGAGCTCGACCGGGTGTTGAGGAGGATATCGAAACCGATATCTGGGAGTGGCTGGCAGCTTCGTAAAGTAAGCCAGACCGAACCCGTCGTATTGCTATGTAGTTTTTACAGCTCCATTTATAATATCAAATCCTAGAGAGAGTGCATTGGACTTTAGTGGAGAAACCATGCACTTCAAGGAGTGAAAATGAAGAAGTTCCGCGTAGCCCTGCTGGCAAACTTGAAAGCGAACGCTCCAAAATTCGAGGGCATGCCGGAAGATCAGTGGGATGACCTGGATTCCGAAAAGACGATCAACGCCCTTGTAGAAGCTATACGCGCGGGCGGCAATACCTGTGAATTCCTGGAAGGCGATATCAGCTTGCTCGATACCGTCCGGGGGCTAAAACCGGATATCTGCTTCAATATTTGCGAAGGGCACTTTGGCGACGCTCGCGAAGCGCAGGTCCCAGCAATCCTGGAGATGTTGCAAATCGCTTACACGGGATCAAAGGTGCTTACGCTGGCGCTGGCGTTGGATAAGCCGATGACCAAGCGGGTACTCAACTATCACGAACTGCCCACGCCGGCGTTTCAAACTTTTGAGCGAGTCGATGAGCCGATTAACGAGGACATGCAGTTCCCATTGTTCGCAAAACCGAGCCGGGAAGGCACGGGGATGGGCGTTTCGGGCAAATCAATCGTTCACAATGAAGAGGAATTGCGCGAACAGGTGGATTATATAATTCAACGCTATAAACAGCCTGCCCTGGTGGAGAGATTTATCGAGGGTCGAGAGGTGACCGTCGGAGTGGTTGGCAACTTGATCGGACCGGTCGCCCGGCGGTTGCCGGAAGACGAGGAAGCGCCGCGAGTCCAGGCTGGCCTGCGCTTCTTCCCTCCCATGGAGGTCAACCTAAAGCCATTTGAGACCACGGATATCGTTTACAGTAATCGCTTGAAAGTTGCCCTGGCGGACCAGCTCGACTATTTATGTCCAGCTCCGCTGGATTCTGAGATGGTGGATGAGCTCAACTGGCTCACCGCGGCCGTCTTTCGGGTGACAGGCGCACTGGATGTCTCGCGGGTGGATTTCCGGCTAAACGCCCACGAGAATTGGAAGCCTTACATTCTCGAGATTAACCCTCTCCCAGGTCTCTCGCCAGGGGTTTCAGACCTGGTTATCGAAGCGGCTGCTGAGGGGGTGGACCATACTTATCTGGTAAACATGATCTTGGATACAGCGTTAGAACGCTATGGAATGATCTGAACTCTTCCGTTGGTCTTGCTCCAATCCTCATCGCTCACCAGAGTAACGACGCGAAAGGCCTCTGCATATTCCATTTCTTTGCCTTTGGCATGCTCAGCAGCCCATTCCTTGATTCGGGGTTCTGGGTCCCAATCCTTCATTTGGCTTTTATGAGCGCGTAGAGCCGCGATTTTCTTGTCGATGGTTGCGGTGATGTTTACATAGTAATCCGTTTGCGACCAGCCAGTCACGAACACTTTGCGCGGCTTGTGAGCCTGGTAACCCTCAGCTTCCAGCTCTTCAAACAGGTGTGGCTGGCCTGCGGCGGGGAAGGTGGCGTCCAGGGCTGCTGTTGCCGCAGCGCGATGGTCTGGGTGATTGATGTACGTATCGCCTGCCCAGACAATTGTTGGGTCGCCGCAAATAACCACCTCGGGACGGAACTTGCGAATTTCGCGCACCAATTTTTTCCTTAGCTCTATCGTCGGCTGCAGCATTCCATCCGGCTCGCGTAAAAAGACGACTTCTTCAGCGCCGATGATCCTGGCAGCCTGCAATTGTTCCTCTTCACGGATCATGGCTGCTTTTTCTTTGCTCATACCCGGTTCGGCAATACCCACCTCACCGCTGGTACATAAGACGTAATAAATACGGGTCCCTGCGGATGCCCAGCGGGCGAGCGTCCCCGCACAGGAAAACTCAATATCATCCGGATGGGCTACGATGACAAGCGCGCTCTCGGGAAGGTAATAATTATCCAACTCTACACTCCTCATTTGATTTGCTCCTGCAGGGTTCTTTGGGAATCGCTGTGGGAAACTTTGTATAGCAACTCCCAGGGAGCCCCTCGCACTTCTTCGGGTGAATTAGCCAGAATTCTACCCAATAATGTGATATTTGCAATAGAAAAAACAAACCTGAGATGAACGAACCATTTGACTCTTAGCCAAGAACTATCTATACTTACCACTAGATTATGTGCATACCCCTTTAAGATTCAATCAATGGAGGCTTTTATGGAAGACCGACCCTGGCAAAAAAAATACGATGCAGGAGTGCCCCAACATATTGATTACCCTCGAGTTCCCTTATTTGCTCTGCTCGAAGATACCGCAAAAAAATACCCGGAATCATCCTGTACGATCTTCAAAGGAGCCAAGATCACTTATCGTGAGATGGATGAACTCACCGACCGCCTGGCAGCAGGCCTTGCGAGTCTGGGGATAAAAAAAGGCGATCGGGTAGGTATCTTCATGCCGAATACGCCCCAATTTGTGATGGCTTTTTTTGCAATTATCAAACTTGGAGCTATCGCGGTCGCCACTAACCCGCTGTATAGCGGGCGCGAAATTGAGCACCAGGTAAACGATGCTGGCATCCAGGTGATGATTGTGATGAGCAATTTCTATAAGCTGATTAAGGAGGTCCAGCCGAAAACCCAAATTCGCACTGTCGTTGTGACTAATCTTAAAGAGGCGTTGCCCCCGATCCTTGGATTTCTATTTACTTTAACAGGAAAAGAGAAAAAAGGTGGATTCAGCGTTCAATTGGCAGAGGGGGATCATTGGATGCAAGATCTGATCAGCCCCTTCAAAGCTGGAGTCCGACCGAAGGCGGCAATTGAATCAGATGATGTTGTCCTGTTCCAGTATAGCGGGGGAACTACCGGTGTATCCAAAGGGGCGATTGCCGTACATTCCAACCTGGTTGCCAACGCTCTGCAGGTAAGCTCCTGGATGGTAAACGCTGAAGAAGGCAAAGAAACTGTCCTTATGGCGATCCCCCTTTTCCATGTATATGGGTTGGTCGCGGGCATGTGTTTTGCGATCCAGATAGGCGCCTCGATGGTTATGGTGCCCAACCCGCGCGATCTAAAAGATGTGTTGGAAAATATACAGAAATATAAGGCCACGCTCTTTCCCGGCGTGCCCACGCTTTATAATGCCATCAACAACCACCCGGACGTGCTGGCCGGAAAATACAATTTGAGAACCATCAAAGCATGCATATCTGGTTCCGCCCCGCTGATGCGAGAGACGAAAGAGAAATTTGAAGCGCTAACTGGCGGGGTAGTTTTTGAGGGCTTCGGGATGTCGGAAACACCCACAGCCACCCACTGCAATCCATTACTCGGAGAAAACAGGACCGGTTCAATTGGGTTGCCATTGCCGGATGTGGACGCGCGCATTATCAGCCTGGATGATGAGGTGACCGTTCTTGGTGTGGATGAGGTAGGTGAGCTGGTTGTCAAAGGTCCGCAGGTCTTCAAGGGTTACCATAACATGCCCACTGAATCGGCGAACGCTTTGCGGGGAGGATGGCTATACACGGGCGATATCGCCCGCATGGATAAGGATGGTTATTTCTATATCGTAGATCGGAAGAAGGAGCTCATCAAACCGGGTGGATACCAGGTGTGGCCGCGCGAGGTCGAAGAGGTTATATCGGAGCATCCAAAAGTCTTGGAGGTTGGCGTGGCTGGCATCCCCGACCCCTATCGGGGTGAGACCGTAAAAGCCTGGGTGGTCGTCAAGCCTGGCGAGAGCCTGGCAGAGGATGAAATCAAAGACTGGTGCAAGGAGCGCCTGGCCAAATTCAAGGTGCCCACGCATGTAGAATTCCGCAATGAATTGCCGAAGACTACGGTGGGGAAGATCTTACGCCGGGAGCTGGTGCGGCAGCACAAAGAATTGAGCGCCTGACGATAGCTGGTTAATAAAACAAATAAAATCAGACAATAGGTCTATCCGCGGGTTGTAACCTGCAGATAGACCTTTTTCCGTTTATAATTCCATTCAAAATCAGCTATTCATCCATTTCAGGTCACTCAAAACTGTCATTCCCTAAACCTTTCAATAAAAAAGGAGAAAGTCATGCCCAGCCTTTCCGACATTCTCTCAGTAGCGATCGGTGTTACCTTCGTTTTCCTGATTCTTAGCCTGTTGAATACTTGGGTGCAGGAATTCCTCTCCAGCCTCTTCTCCATGCGAGCCAATAACCTTGCCGACATCTTACATAATATGCTCGATCCGAGCGCGCAGAAACTGGAGGGTACTAAGAAACTAAAAGAATTGAAGGATCTTTGGAAAACGGGACCCCTGGAAAACTCAGCCACCAAATTGAGCCAAAGTGCCCTCAAAGCTGTCTACGATCACCCGATCATTTATACGCTTTCCAAACCAGGTGCATTGCCGTCTTACATACCAACCCAAGACTTTACCACTGCCTTGTTAGACCTACTGAATAAGGCCGGATCGGAGGATCTCAATCAACTGGAAATCACCATGGAGAACATACGAAAGGGTATCCAAAACCTCGAAGACGAGTCTTTGAAAATACGTCTCCAATCGTTAATAGACCGCGCCATGATTATCGAGAACAAAGTTGAAATAGGAATCATGGATTTTCGAAAATCTGTTGAATCCTGGTTCGATTCAGCCATGGAACGAGGGAGCGGTTGGTATAAGCGTAGAATCCAATGGGTCGGGATCATCAGCGGAATTATCATTGCCATATTGACCAATGCTGATACGATTGGCCTGGCAGTATCGCTCTGGCAGAATTCGATTTTGCGTGAGGCGGTAACCGAAGCCGCGGTCATCTATACCGAACAAGGGGAAGATATTAAAGCCAAGGAGGCTCAACAACGGTTAACCGACCTGGGTTTACCCATTGGGTGGTCGCTTCGATACTCCGATCGAGACCCTGAAACACCTGACAACCCGCGCGATTTTCCGTCATCTCCGGGAGGCTGGCTTACGAAAGTGGTCGGCTTATTCATTACCGGCTTTGCTATCTCGCAAGGCTCGCCGATATGGTTTGACTTGCTGAACCGGATGATTAATTTTCGCGGTACCGGATCAAAACCAGCGGCGCCAGCCAAGAAGAAACCTAAAGAAGGGGAGGTAGAAGAGGAGTAGATAAGCGCCAAGTTGATAATGGGGGCTTCAACGCAAAGCGTCAACCTTACATGCTTGTCTCTATATTGCCCCATGACTCAACAAAAGTCCTGTGAGCGCTGGCGCGATATCGGTTAAAGAAAATAGCTGCGCCTGCAGTTTGTTTCGAGCGGACTGTGAGCCGATCAGAAGGGCAGGGACGGGATTGCGCGTGTGCCGTCGAGTGGACAGGTCTTCAAGGTTGCCGTGATCCGAGGTAATGATAATCAGGCCTGCCTCGTCGTCCCAGGAAGCGACCAGGTCTCCCAGCACCTGGTCAAAAATCTCCAGAAGGTCGCAGGCCGAATTCATATCCTGGCGGTGACCAGCGAGGTCGCTGAGCCAGTATTCAAAAAAAGTGAAATCGTATTCTCTACCGAGGGAGGCCAGTCGAATGCCGGCCTGGGTTGGGGTTAGAACTGGCGTGGCTGCCAGGTTTAAGTGTTCTCGCCAGCCCAGGGCGGTGAAGTCGGCTGCGATGGCGCGTTGTTCGCGTAGGTCACTGGCGCTCATCAGGCTTAGACCGGCGCTGGTGACCGCCAGGGGAATGGCGGAATAGATCCGCCTTCCAGATTTAATAGCGTCGAAGTAGCTCGGAGGGTAGGCGTTAATCAAGATTGCCTGTTTGCCATTTTTTCCGAGCTTGCTGAATAAACTGCCGTTTTTCAGAAATTGGGCGATGAGCAAGTTGGGTTTGGGACCGTAATGGTAGCCGAGCATAGCCGGGACATTTGTCCCGGTCAGCAATGTTGCCTGACCGGTGGCTGATTGGGGTAAACCTTCGACTCCCAGGCAGGCATCCAACGCCAGCAAAGTGGCTCGTTCGCCAACGAAAGGCGCAGCCTCATATTGTAAGGTCTTGCCCTGGAGCAGAGATTTCAAATTGGGCAGGACTGCCCGGGCAAACGGATTTATATCAGGGTCGTTTGCGCCGAGTCCAACTCCATCTAAAAAAAGAAATAATATTTTCATCTTGAGCGCTCACATTTAATAAAGTGCATTTATCGCCGGTAAGTAAACCATGCGGATGGACGTTGGCCGCGCTCGATGCCATCTTTTCGGTTTACCAGCTTGAAACGGTTTGCCAGGTTATCCAGATCTAAAGCCAGCAATCCGGTGTCTGCACCCCCTGGCTGCTTGAAAAAGGCATACATCAGGAAGTCGCCCCTTTCTGCCAAGAGTTTATCCAGGTTATGGATATATGCAAGCCTGTCATGCTCGGATAGACTATGGAAGCAGCCGATGTCGAGGATCAAATCAAACTTGCCTGAGAGAGCGTCTAATTGGATCACATCTCCTGCACACAAATCAACCTGGACTCCGGCTTGCCTGGCTTTTTTGCGCCCCATGAGAATAGCCCGGTAGGCGAAATCTATTCCGATCACCTGCCAACCCGCCTTTGCCAACGCGATCACGTTCGTGCCCGTGCCGCAACCAAGATCCAAGGCCCTGCCGGGAGGGTGGGCGTTAATATACTCAACCAGCTCAGGTGGCGTTATCCCGGTGTCCCACGGTGGTGATTGAAAATACCAGAGATTAAATATCAGCCTTCTGATGAAACTCATGCTCTACCTGTGGATTGTACCCGATTAAACCCATGAAAAGTAGCCCGGTCTGATAGTGCACACGCAACAGTATCAACCTTTGCGTGCACACGATCCAAGATCCAAAGGGAGCACTCAAAAGTTGTTGGTAAATTCCGGTTTGGGGGGCTGCGAGCGGCGTACGCCGCTCGCAGCCCCCCAAACCGGTAACAACCTTTTAGTGCACCCGATCCAAAACATGCTTTGACAAGGAAGCTGAGATAACTTAAAATCAAGTGCTGTTCGTAAACATTTATCCCAGGAAAGGTTCTTCACATGAAAGAGTATACAACCGAGTTTATCCGCAATATCACTCTGGCTGCGCACAGCGGAGCTGGAAAGACGATGCTTGCGGAAGCGTTTTTACACTTCACGGGAGCGACGACTCGACTGGGCAAGGTGGAAGATGGGACGACCGTTTCGGATTTCGAGGATGAAGAGCAGCGACGTGGACTCTCTCTGTCCACAGCCATCATCCCGGTCGAATATAAAGATCATAAAATTAATTTTCTGGATGCACCGGGGTATACAGATTTCGTCGGTGAGGTCATTTCCGCCCTGCGTGTCTCGGATGGAGCGATACTCCTGGTCGATTCGGTCGCCGGCGTTGAAGTAGGAACGGAAATTGCCTGGAATTATTGTGATGAATTCGACATTCCGCGTTTCGTCGTCATCAACAAAATGAACCGTGAAAACGCGAATTTCAGTAAAGCGCTTGAATCCGTTCAGCAAATGTCTGAAAAACGCCTGGTGATCGTCCAACTGCCATGGGGGGAAAGGCTGGATTTCAAAGGCGTGATTGACCTGCTGACGATGAAAGCTTACCCAGGAGATGGAAAGACTTCCGCAGATATCCCAGCCGCGTTTATGGAAGAAGTCGAGACAGCCCGCATGGAGTTAACTGAGGCTGCCGCAGAGGGAGAAGATGCTCTCCTGGAGAAATACCTGGAAGGCGAAGAGCTCAGCGCAGAAGAAATTCAACGCGGCTTGCGGAACGTGATTATGTCCGGTGATTATATACCCGTATTTGTGGCTGCCGGATCCGCCGAGATTGGGCTAGGACCCTTACTCAACGCGGTGGTAAACCTGTTTCCATCGCCAAAAGATGTCAAGCCGGCTGTTGTACACGGCAAGGATGGCGAAGAGACGCTCGCCCCGCTGGACTCTGGCCCACTCGCCGCTTACGTATGGAAAACCACGGCTGACCCATTCGTGGGAAAGATCACCTATTTCAGAGTGTATTCGGGCACAATCAACTCGGATTCGCGGGTTTGGAACCAGCGCAAGAGCGTCGAGGAGCGCTTGGGGACTTTGCATATCCTGCGCGGGAAAGAACAAATCGGAGTTAAAGTCGTCCATGCCGGAGATATCGCCACCGTCTCCAAGCTGGGAACTACCTCCACGGGGGATACAATATGCGACAGAGGCCATCCGCTTGAACTGCCAATTCCCGCGTATCCCAATGCGCTGTATCAGGTGGCAGTCATTCCGAAAACCCAATCCGACTCTGGTAAGATCAGCCCAACTTTAACTCGCCTTTGCGAAGAGGACATGACTTTAGCCTGGCGCCAGGAAGCGAGCACAAACCAAACGATCTTGCAGGGGATGGGCGACCAGCACCTGGATGTGGCGATCAGAAAGGCTGAAACCAAGTTCCAAACCGGATTGATGACGGAGGTGCCCAAGGTGCCTTATCTTGAAACGATCACCCAAAAAGGCCAGGCTATGTACCGGCACAAGAAGCAGACGGGAGGCGCCGGGCAATTTGGCGAGGTCCACATGCGGATCGAGCCTACGAAGGAGCAGGAATACGAATTCTCGAACGATGTCTTTGGCGGGGCGATTTCGGGCAGTTATATGCCCGCAATTGAAAAGGGGATCAAAAATGTGATGAAAGAGGGCGTCGTTGCCGGTTTCCCGGTAACGAATGTAAAGGTGTCGGTGTACGACGGGAAAGAACACCCGGTTGATTCAAAACCGGTAGCCTTTGAGATCGCCGGCCGGGAGGCGTTTAAACTGGCAGTCCACGATGCCGCCCCGGTCCTGCTTGAGCCGATAATGAACGTTCGCATCGTGGTACCAGAAGCCAATATGGGTGATGTGTTGGGTGATTTGAATACCCGCCGGGCGCGGGTGCAAGGAATGGAGACCGAGAAAGGCCGGTCGATTGTCACTGCCCAGGTGCCTTTGGCAGAGATGCTGCGCTACACCACGGATTTGCGCTCCATCACGGGTGGGCGAGGTGTTTTCGAAATGGAGTTTTCGAATTACGAGGTTGTACCGGCTCACCTTGCCCAGGAGATCATTACCGCTCGCCAAAAGGAGCTGGCGGCGGCAAGGGAAAATTGACCGCTTAATCTGAGATCGTTACTTCGCGGGAAGAGGCGACCGAAAAAGAGCGCATGGTCGCCAGGTTCAATAAAATTGAGATCGAAATCAGCCCAACGCTTAGCGGATAGATCCAGGTTGGGTTAATCTCATATAAATAACCTGCCAGAAGCGGCGCCAGAATGATAGCAAATGCGGTGGCGGTTTCAGCCAGCCCATAAGCGAGCCCCATGTTTGCCCCCAAAACCAGGGAGCGTATGTGGGCGGTCGCCAGGGAGCGCGAGGTTCGGAACCCCCCCAGCCAAAAGTAAGCCAGGCTATAGGTAGCAAAATTTCTCCCAACCCAGATGAAGAGGGCAAAGAGACCTACACTCATCTGCCCCAGCAAATAGCCTTTGCGCAAATTTAGCTGTCCTAAAAGCAAGTTGAGTGTAACGATTCCAATACCTCCGATCGAATAGAGCTGCCCGATGCGCACCAGGTCAATACCGCGCTCGTTTTGTAAAAAGTTCGGTGACAGGGGCTGGGGGAGGTACATCGCAAATGTCGCCAGTGCGAAGGCGGCGATAAAGCTGAAGTAACCCGTATTCTTCCATAACGAGTTGCTGTTTTCCTCCCGGGTGATATTTTCCACCGGTTGCTTGCGGATCAGCAAGATAAATATCGTAGATATCATAAAGATCCCCGTCGAAACAACGAATATGCCTCGGAAGCTCACTCGACTGCCAATCGTTCCTCCTAATAAGGGACCTAAAATCGTACCCATGTTGTAGGAGGCGGAAATCAGGGTAATCGCCCTGCCTACTGACCAGTTGCCTCTGGCAGCGGTGATGTAGCTGTTCATGGGCGCCAGGACGAACAGCGTCAGGCCATACAAAAGCATGCCGGCAACGAACCAGGACAGCGATCCCGCGATTGCCATGATCCCCGTGGCGAGGACGCCGAGCAGCCAGGCAATCCACATCATGGGACGGCGCCCGATCCGATCAGACAGGTAGCCGGCCGGGATGTGGGCAAGGGTTGCGGCCACTCCATAGGCGCCCAGGATAGTGCCTATTTTCAAGGGCGAGGCGCCAAGTTGTTGTAAGTATAAGGGTTGAAAAGGCAGAAATGTGCTCTCTCCCAGGCCCCAGGCGAACAGGGATATGGCTACCAGGATGAGATCGCGGCTCATCGCAAAGCTCCGCGGGATTTGTGGATGATCATCAGGCTATAATCTGCAGATCTCTGGGTAAGTCCGTCAAGCAAACAGAGCCATCGTCGGTGATGACGACGTTATCTTCGATGCGGACTCCATTTCGCTCAGGCAGGTATATACCTGGTTCAATGGTGAAAACCATCCCCGGTTGGAGAATCAGCTCGTTATCGCTGCGAATATACGGCGGCTCGTGGCCTTCCATGCCCAAGCCATGACCGGTGCGGTGAATAAAGTATTTGCCAAAGCCGGCCTGGTCAATGACATTTCTGGCGGCAAAGTCTACGCTGCTCGCCTGAACGCCAGGGCGAGCAGCTTCGCGAGCGGCGGTGTTTGCCTGGAGGACGATTTCAGCAATGCGGGTCTCTTCGGGCGCTGGCTCACCGATCGCAAAAGTGCGGGTGATATCTGAACAGTAACCCCGGTGTGAGGCTCCCCAATCGATCACCAGCAAGTCACCGGGAGTGAGGCGGCGGTCGGTTGGGGAGGCGTGTGGATTGGCGCTATTTGGTCCGGAGGAGATGATAGGGAAGAACGGCAATTCAGGGTCGGTGCCAGTTCTAAACAATTGCAGGATCAGTTCAGATGCCAGCTCGCGTTCGGTCATGGTTAATTTTATCAAGGGCAAAGCGGTGCGCAGGGCATCCTGGGCAATTTCCACAGCTTTGCGCATAGCCATAACCTCGTTTTCATCCTTCCTCATTCTCATTTCTGCCAGTTCTGCCTCAGCCGAGATAAATTGGGCTTCTGGGGCTGAGTCTCTCAGGAATTGATATTCAAGGATACGCAGACTTCTGGGTTCAACGCCTACCTTTTTATTCCCTCCGATCAGCGCCGCCCTTATCGCATGCTTGAACGCGGAGATCCACGAGGCGGGATTTTCCCCGTATGGGAATACCTGGACCGGGTATGGGAGGCGGGTGGTTTTCGCAATTTCCAGCTCTGGGAGAACGACGATCAATGGCGATTGGGGAACAAAAATACCGACAACCGGTCTCTCGGAAAGATGAAATTCTAAACCGGTTAAATATTTCAGGCTCGGGCCCGGATTGAGCGCAAGAGCATCCACTGAGGCGTTTTGAATGGATGTGGAAAGCCGCTCCTGACGGCCGAGGTAAGGAATTTCAGTTTCCATCAGGCTCACTCCCGTCCAAAGATTCCCGCTGATTATAGCCTAACATCGGGACAGTTGGCTTCTATTGACAGCTTTCCTGCCCTCAGATACAATCATTTCACTCAAACCAGGGCCTGTAGCGCAGTTGGGAGCGCGCTTCAATCGCACTGAAGAGGTCGCGGGTTCGAATCCCGCCAGGTCCACACTCGTTGACGGATTGGGCGATTACAGGTAAAATTTCGAAACTTGTGAGCTGGGCCCATAGCGCAGTTGGGAGCGCGTCTCAATGGCATTGAGAAGGTCGTGGGTTCGAATCCCACTGGGTCCACACAATCCGGAGAGTGAATTTCAATCGAGTAGCAGCCAGGCGCAGATCGATTACGCTGTCCAAACTGCTAATCTCGTCTCATATCCATAACGTCAAGGCAGGAGTAGTAAGCTATCTGTCAGCGAGTCGGGAGAGAGAGGTGGAAGCCCGGCATAGTGTCCACAGAGCACGGCTGATAATACGCCAGAGCTGAACTCGCCTGCCAGCCTGAAAAGGGCAGACATCCCCGGTAAAAAGTCCGTTATAAAGTAGCCGGAGACGGGTTTCGCCCGTTAGCGCGAGATCAAGCGGTCCTTGGGAGAGCGATGAACCCATCGCTTCTCCTGAGGGCAAGCAGGGTGGTACCGCGGAGCAACCCTTCGTCCCTGGATGGACGAAGGGATTTTTGATTTTTGGTATCCTGACTGAGATGAAGCTTGGCCGGCATGGCTGGCTGACTTTTGTGAAGGTAATTTTCGGAATTGAGAGCTGATTAGCTGGTAGATAAGATTAGAAAGATAGACAAAAAGGTGAACCATGACTGGCAATAATGAACCCTGGCCGCGATTCGTCCCGGAGGAGATCGAGGCAAAATGGCAGGAAACATGGGAGAATTCGGGAATATATCAATCCCGTGAATCAGGCAATAAGCCCAAATTCTATTGCCTGGATTTTTTCCCTTACCCCTCCGGCGAGGGATTGCACGTAGGACACTGCCGGAATTACATCCCCACGGATGTGATCTCGCGATTTCACCGCATGAAGGGATGGAACGTCTTGCACCCGATGGGATGGGATTCGTTTGGCGAGCCAACAGAACAGTTCGCAGTCACGCACAATGTCCACCCGCGGGTGACGACAGACATGAATACCGCGAATTTCCGCCAGCAGATGAAATTGATCGGAACCAGTTACGATTGGAAGCGGGAGATTGATTCCTCCAGGTCTGAGTTCTATCGTTGGACGCAGTGGTTTTTCTTGATGCTTTTCCGGCGTGGACTCGCCTATCGAGATACCAACTGGCAGTGGTGGTGTCCCGGATGCCAAACGACTTTATCCAGCCACGAGGTGGTGGGTGGGGTATGCTGGCGCGGGCACACAGGGGTGACCAAAAAAGAGATCCCCGCCTGGTATTTCCGCATCACTACCTATGCCGATGAGCTGCTGTATGATTTGGATAGGATCGATTGGCCCGAAGCGATCAAGACGATGCAACGAAACTGGATCGGTCGTTCCGAAGGCTGCATGGTGCACTTCAAAACAGAGCGGGGCGAAACGATCCCGGTATTTACCACCCGCCCGGATACCTTGTTCGGGGTGACCTTTTTCGTCCTGGCGCCGGAGCACGATTTTGTCGATCAGCTAACGAGCGACGCACAAAAGGCTGCTGTGCGTGAATATGTTCAGCAAGCTTCTGCCAAGGGCGAAGTTGAGCGGATGCGGGAAGGGCGAGAAAAAAGCGGAGTTGCCACGGGCGGCTTCGTGATCAATCCTCTAAACCGTGAGCGCGTGCCGGTTTGGGCTGCAGACTATGTCCTGCCAACCTACGGCACCGGAGCGGTGATGGGCGTCCCGGCACATGACCAGCGCGACTTCGAGTTTGCACGAAAGTTCGCTCTGCCGATCCGGGTCGTAATCACCCCGCCCGGTGATGAGCATGAATTTACTGCCGGGGCATATTCCGGGTTTGGAAATTTAGTCGATTCAGGTATGTATACTAGTTTGGCGAGCGATGCAGCGATCCAACGGATTACGGCTGATCTGGTAGGGCAAGGACTGGGTGAAAAAAGCGTCCAATACCGCATGCGGGATTGGCTGATCAGCCGCCAGCGCTATTGGGGAACGCCTATTCCGATCGTATATTGCCAGTCGTGCGGGATAGTCCCCGTCCCTGAAGATGAGCTCCCGGTGCTTCTACCAGATATTGCCGACTTCGCGCCGGATGGGAGCGGGAGATCGCCGCTCGCCAGAGTGCCGGAATTCGTCAACACCTCATGTCCTCAATGCGGAGGGCCAGCGGAGCGCGAAACCGATACCATGGGCGGGTTTGCCTGTTCGTCCTGGTACTTCCTGCGATTTGTCAGCCCGGACTACGATCGGGGTCCCTTTGAGCCAGGAGCTATGAATTACTGGATGCCGGTTGACCTGTATGTTGGCGGAGCGGAACACGCGGTGCTTCACCTGCTTTACGCCCGCTTTTGGGTCAAGGTGATGGCAGATGAAGGTTTGGTGCCTTTTCGGGAGCCTTTCGCCCGCCTGGTCAATCAGGGACATTTGCTGGGACCAGACGGTATGCGCATGTCGAAATCGCGTGGCAATGTGATCACACCCGACAGCGTGGTTGAAAAGTATGGCGCGGATGCATTGCGTATCTATGAGATGTTTATGGCGCCGTTTGACTATGAAGTCAGTTGGACGACAGAGGGGATCAATGGCGCCTGGCGATTTCTCAACCGCATCTGGAACCTGTTTGCCGCTACCTATTTCGAGTCTTCCGAGGCACAGGAGCGCGATTTTGTCCTCGAAAAAGAGCTACACAGGACAATTCAAATTGTCACCGAAAGGATAGACAGCTTTTCCTTCAACACGATGATCTCGGCATTGATGGAGTTTTTTAACCTGCTGAGTGCGCGTCGCCGTTTGGGTAGCTGGCAAACGCAATCGTACCACCAGGCGTTAAAAACATTTCTGATCCTGCTGGCGCCATCTGCGCCGTATATTGCCGAAGAGCTATGGCATTTGACCGGGAATAGGGATTCCGTTCATACCCAAGACTGGCCAGAAGGGGAGGCCGACCAAGTGAAAGAGGATACCGTAACCATCGTGGTGCAGATCGATGGAAAAGTCAGAGATTCGGTAGAAATATTGCCTGAGACGAGCGAGAGTGAAATCCGGGACCTGGTCATGAAACGACCAAAAGTCAGGCAGCACCTGGCAGAGAGACAGGTGAAAAAAACCATTTACGTCCCGGAAAAGATTTTAAGTATCGTAACCTTGTGAGGATATGGGAGACGGTATGAATGAGAAGCCTGTATATAACCATGTGGAGATCGAGCCGCGCTGGCAATCACGCTGGGAGCGGGATGAGCTCTATCGGGCAGAGATCGATCCCTCTCGCCCTGAACACTATGCTCTGACGATGCTTCCTTATCCATCGGGGGACTTGCACATCGGGCACTGGTATGCCATGACGCCCTCGGATGCGCGCGCCCGTTATATGCGGATGCGAGGATATAACGTGCTTTTCCCGATGGGTTTCGATGCTTTTGGTTTGCCAGCCGAAAACGCAGCCATAAAACACGGGATACACCCGAAAGAGTGGACCTACGCCAACATTGAACGGATGCGAGCCCAATTAAAGAGCATGGGGGCGATGTTCGACTGGCGACGGGAGGCAATCTCATCCGATCCGGAGTATTATCGCTGGAGCCAGTGGTTTTTCACCCAATTGCGCCAGCATGGATTGGCTTACCGGAAAATGTCGCCGGTAGATTGGTGCCCGCACTGCAACACGACCCTGGCGCGGGAGCAGGTTTGGGGTGAAGACCGCCACTGCGAGCGCTGTGGAACGCCGGTGATCAAGAAGGATTTGGAGCAGTGGTTTTTCCGGACGACGAACTACGCCGAAGAATTGCTGGATTTCTCGCAGATCGATTGGCCCGAGCGGGTGCAGACCTTGCAGACGAACTGGATCGGAAAATCCGAAGGCGCTGCGGTCACGTTCTACACGGAACAAGAGGACCCCTTAGAAGTTTTTACTACCCGCCCGGACACGCTCTGGGGGGCGACTTTCATGGTGCTCGCCCCCGAGCACCCATTGGTGGAGAAGATAACCAGCGCTGTTCAGCAACGAAAGGTTGAAGCGTACGTCCGGGAGGCTTTGCGCAAGTCAGATATTCAGCGAGAAGCCGCAGAAAAAGAAAAAACGGGCGTCTTTACCGGCGGCTACGCGATAAACCCTGTGAATGATGAGCGCATACCTATCTGGGTTGCAGATTACGTGCTGATGACCTACGGCACAGGCGCGATCATGGCGGTGCCCGCCCACGACCAGCGCGATTTCGAGTTTGCCCGCAAGTACGACCTGGAGGTGCGCGTGGTCATCCAACCAGAGGCTATGCCGCCATTGGACGGGTCAACGATGCCCGAATCTGTACCGGCTTACGGGAGGATGGTGAATTCGGGACCGCTGTCAGGCACGCCCGGCGACCAGGCGTTCGAGCGCGCGATTAAATATCTCGAAGAGAATGGTCTGGGCAGGCGAGGGATAAACTACCGTTTGCGCGATTGGCTGATCTCCCGACAGCGCTATTGGGGCGCGCCTATTCCGATCATCTATTGTCCCGAGCACGGCGCGGTGGATGTCCCGGATGAACAATTGCCCGTCTTGCTGCCCGAGGATGTGGAATGGCTGCCCACGGGCGAGAGTCCGCTCAAGCTGCACCCCACCTGGAAGCTGACCACCTGCCCCATTTGCGGGCGAACCGCGGAGCGTGAAACGGACACCATGGATACCTTTATGTGCTCATCCTGGTATCACCTGCGCTACTTGAGTCCACAGTCCGATCAATGGCCCTTCGATCAGGAGCAGTATGACTACTGGATGCCGGTCGATACTTATACCGGCGGCATCGAGCATGCCACCATGCACCTGATCTATACCCGCTTCTTTCACAAGGCGGGGCGGGATATGGGGATTATGCAAGGTCCAGAGCCGATGGTCCAGCTCCGAAACCAGGGTATCGTCCTGGGCGAGGATTCGGAAAAAATGTCGAAGAGCCGCGGCAATGTCATCGCGCCGGATGACTTGGTTGAAAAATACGGCGCGGACACAGTCCGCGCCTACCTGATGTTTTTCTCACGCTGGGATCTAGGCGGTCCCTGGAACAGCAGCGGGATCGAAGGGACATCCCGCTGGCTGCGGCGCGTCTGGAGCCTGGTTACGGAGCAGGTCGAGAGCGGAGGTAAAAGTGAGCCAGACACGCTACGCAGGCTGCGGCGCAAAGTGCATCAGACGCTGCGCAGCGTCCAGCATGATTTCGAAGCTTTAGAGTTTAACACTATCATTTCCAGCCTGATGGAACTGCTCAACGAGATGTATAAAGCCCGGGAAAGTGGGGCCGAAGGCACATCCGAATGGAAAGAAGCGGTCGACATTTACCTGCGCATGATGGCTCCCGTAACTCCCCATATCGCTGAGGAATTGTGGGCGTACTTAGGAAAACCGTATTCAATCCACCAGCAAAGTTGGCCAGATGTGGATGAACGGGCCGCCGCCGAAGAACAAATTACCCTGGTGGTGCAGGTCAATGGAAAAATACGGGACCGGATAGAGGTCCCAGCAGAGATCAGCGATGAGGAGGCACAAAGCGCAGCTTTGGTGAGCGAGGTGGTAATCAGGTTTCTGGCGGGGAAAAGACCGCGCAAGGTCATTGTGGTGCCTGGCAAACTGGTGAATATCGTGGTTTGAGATACAGGCAGCGCTGCAAGATGTGCTCCAGCTTTTGAATTTTGACCGGTCGTAATCGTGCAGTTCCATGATGGACGGCAATGGCGGGAATTTATGGATCAGGTTCCTGTGCAGGGCGGGAAGCCTTTGACCGAACCTCTGCAAAGCATTAAAATGTGTTTAAGAATGTTCTGTCTGAGGTCTGATCGAGACTCCGGTTCAGTCATTTTGCGTAAACGAATTCACCGAATGGAGGCTGCACCTTTATGGATAAATTGGTTATTCAAGCGGATAAGGCACCAAAAGCGTTAGGCCCTTATTCTGTCGCCAATCGAGCTGGAGACTTTGTCTTTACGGCCGGGCAGTTAGGTTTGGACCCGGAAACCGGGGAGCTGGTTGCAGGGGGAGTGGAAGCCGAGACTCGCCAGGCTTTGACGAATCTAAGATCCATTCTCGAAGCTGCAGGCACGGGAATGGATAAGGTGCTTAAGACCACGGTCTTTCTGCGGGATATGGATGATTTTACCCGGATGAATGCCATTTACGCGGAATTTTTCATGGCTAATTACCCGGCTCGATCTACGGTCCAGGTGGCCGCGCTGCCCAGGAATGCGACGGTAGAGATCGAGTTGATCGCTATCGTTTCTGCTTAGCGTGGCTTCTGCTGAGGTGACAGCCAAGCATTGAGTTAGTTAAGCTAGGGTTGATCTGATCGCGTGGAATATATCCCATGCCTAAGGTATCGATCGTTGTACCGTGTTACAATGAGCAAGCGACAATTGGCATGTTGCTTGAGGCGATCTATCAACAAACCTGTCCACGAAGCGATATGGAAGTGATCATCGCCGATGGCTTATCCACAGATTCCACGCGTGCGGTGATTGAAAAATTTCAGAGAGAGCACCCTGAGTTGAAGGTTCGGGTCCTGGATAACCGCAAGCGGGTCATACCCGCAGGTCTCAACCTGGCTGTCGACGCTGCCGCTGGCGAGTACATC
>Ga0209751_10002323_pt1 | contig 19094 bp, 15 predicted proteins | sample RifCSP13_1_FD_184019 | JGI IMG/M metagenome (GOLD analysis project Ga0209751, IMG submission 184019) | Soil microbial communities from Rifle, Colorado - Rifle CSP2_sed 13_1 (SPAdes) (version 2) | ecosystem: Environmental > Terrestrial > Deep subsurface > Rock core/Sediment | place: Rifle... | reverse complement strand
CCATCTTCGAGGTGAATGTGGGCGTCTACGAGGGTGAGGCGATCTGGCCTAAGCGTTGGCGTTCCTCCTCCACGATGGCATCGTCGAGCTTGGCGAAGAGGGGCTGCGGCTCCGGCAGGCGTTGTCCCGGAGGGATGGGCTCGAAGCGCCAGTCGCCTGGAGCCAGCGGGCGGCTAAAGCCGAGCAACGTCTGCAACCGGTCCGAGCTGAACGGAAGGAAAGGGGCTAGAGCGACCTTGAGCGCGTTGACGGCGCTGAGTCCCGCGCCCAAGGTGATTGCCGTGGCCGCGCGGTCGGTGCGGATGGTGCGCCACGGCGCCTTGGTGTCAAGGTAGCGGTTGCCCTCGTGCGCTAGCTCCATCGCCGCACGGAGGGCCTCTCGAAAACGACAGCGGCTCAGAGAGTGGCCCACCGCGTCCAGCGTCGCCCGGCAGCGCTCGATGAGCGTCTCCTCCTCAGGCCCAAAGGCACCGTACAAGGGGACGGCGCCTTCGAAGTTGCGGTAGGTGAAGGTGAGGAGCCGGTGGGCCAGGTTACCGTAGGTGGCAACGAGCTCATCGTTGTTGCGCCGTACGAACTCTTCCCAGGAGAAGTCCGTGTCGGCGGCCTCCGGCATGATGGCTGAAAGATAATAACGCAAAGGATCCGGCTGAAAGCGCGAGAGGTACTCGGGGACCCAGACGGCCCAGCCGCGGCTCGTCGAGAGGGGACGGCCCTCGAGGTTGAGGAACTCGTTGGCCGGGACATCGTACGGCAGGTTGAGGCCGCCGAAGCCCATCAGCTCCGCTGGCCACTGCAGCGTATGGAAGAAGAGGTTGTCCTTGCCGATGAAGTAATAGCTGCGGGCCTGGCCGCCTTCCCAGAAGCCGCGCCAGCGCTCCGGCTGGCCCTGCCGCTGGGCCCACTCCTTGCTGGCCGATAGGTACCCGATGATGTTCTCGAACCAGATATAGAGACGCTTGTTCTCGTAACCCGGGACCGGGATGGGCAGGCCCCATTCGATGTCACGGGTGATGGCGCGGTCCCGCAGGCCGTCTTCCAGGTAGCGCAGCGTGAAATTATAGACGCTGGGCCGCCAGTGGCGCTGTTCTTTTGCCCAGGCGTAGAGCTCGTCGGCAAAGGCGGAGAGTCGCAGGAAGAAGTGCTCTGAGTCGCGGCCCACCGGCGCGGAGCCGCAGAACTGGCAGCGTGGGTCGCGCAGCTCGAAAGGGTCCAGAGGGCGACCGCAGCTATCGCATTCGTCGCCGCGCGCATCAGAGAAGCCGCAGTGGGGACACGTGCCGTTGATGTACCGGTCAGGAAGGAAGCGCTTGTCGTTCTCGCAGAAGGGCAGGGTCGTGGTGGCCGTGTAGATGAAGTCGTGTTCCAGTAGGCGCAGGAAGATCTCTTGCGCCGTGCGGGCGTGGTTTTCGGTCCCTGTCGAGGTGTAGAGGTCGAAACTGATGCCGAGCTGCTCCCACGACTCTAGGAAGGAAGCATGGTAACGGCCGGCGATGGCTGCCGGCGCCATGCCCTCGCGCTCCGCCAGCACGGTAATCGGCGTCCCATGCTGGTCGGAACCGGAGACCATGAGCACGTCGTTGCCGGCCAGCCGGTGGTAGCGAGCAAAGATGTCGGCGGGCAGATAGCAGCCAGCGATGTGCCCAATGTGTAGCGGGCCGTTCGGGTACGGCCATGCCACGCCGATGAAAACACGTTCGGCCATGGGGAAAGGGGCCTCCTGTGTGCCCGCCCGCCAGCCGGTAGGCAGGCCTGTGCCATTAGGCCATTCTAGCATCCGCTGTCGGGCGTCACAAAGAGCGGGATGCCTAGGCCGTCGCCGCGCGCTGCAGGAAACGGATGACGATCCTGGCCGCCTCTTCGAGGGTAGCGGCCGGCACTCGCGACACTTGGTCCTGGGGGGTGTGAATCAGGTCGTCGTCGGCGCGGTAGAGGAAGACGGCGGGCAGCCCTTCGCGGATAAACGAGGCGTGGTCGCTGCTGGCGTTTGGGGGCAGGTCTTGCCTACCGATGGCGAGGCTGAGGTCCCTCCCGGCCGCCTGCAACGCTTCCGCCAGCGCGGCCGTCCCGATGGCTTGCCACTCGGTCCCCACGCCCACGGTATCGAGGTTGATGAACGCGCGCAGCGCCGCGCGGTCGGGCGCAGTGAGAGCGCCCACGAAGTGCGAGCTGCCAAAGAGCCCCTCCTCCTCGGCATCGAAGGCGATGAAGCAGAGCTGGAGATCGTCGGCCAGCGCGGCCATCGCTCGGGCCACCTCGAGCGCGACTGAGATGCCGGAGGCGTTGTCGCTGGCTCCCGGCGCGTCAGCCACGGTGTCGTAGTGTCCACCAACAAGCCACGCGCAAGGCTCCTCGTTGGGCCGGGCGAGGATGTTGAGTGCCGGCTGCTCCACGGTGGCGACATTCGCCTCTATGCGAACGCTGACCACGCCGCGGCTCAGCGCCTCGCGGAGAGCGAGACCAGTCGCTCTCGGCAACGATACAACGGGTATGGCGCTGGTCTCGCGCAGGGTCCCCCCGAAGAGGCCCTCCTGATTGTTGTAGATGATGGCGGCTAGGGCGCCCGCTCGTGTCACGTTCTCGACCTTCTCCTGGAAGGTGATGCCGCCGCGCTCGACGAGGGCCACGCGGCCTGCCAGCCCGCCGGCGGGAATGTCAGAAGGCTCTGCGCGACCGGCGTCAAACAAAGGCGCCTCGATGCTGCCGGTGGCGCTCCGGTTGAGAGCAAGGACTCGCGCGTCCCCCGGCAGATTCCTCACGGTGAGCGTCGAGCGGTCCTCTTGGAAGCGGGCGACAAAGGGCTGTCGCTGTACGCGATAGCCGAGCTTTTCCCACTGTGCCGTCAGGTAGTTGGCAGCGGCGTCGTGGCCGGCGGTGCCGACGAGGCGAGGCCCGATGACGCCGGCCAAGGTCTCGACGTGGGCGAAGGCCTGCGCGCCGGAGGGTAGCAGCGGTGGAGGGAGGACCGATGTGCTACCGAGGGCGTTTGCGGTGGCGCCGCCAGGGGGAACGGTCGCGGGCACGCGCGCGGGGGCAGCGGGTCGCGCTGTGCATGCGGCGAGAAGGAGAAGAGCGAGGAGCAGTCTCAGCGAGTAGGGCAAAGGGGGAATCAGGCGCGGCGCGCGGACACCTCGAGAGGGTCTGCGTAAGATGGTGCTGGCGTAGGCCTCGCTCGAGTCGCCTTGAGCGCGGTGGTACGGTGCCGGAAGAGCGCCTCGAGGGCACGCTTCGTGTCGCTGGCGACCCCGGGCTTGTTGAAGCTCTTCACGCGCTGCCGGAAAAGCCAGTAGGTGAACTCCTTCCATTCTTGGAAGCCGAGCGAGTCGGTCTGGCTATACCCTTTCTCCTGCTGGAAACGAGACAGCAGGCGGGCGCGGTCTTCCCCGTAGAGGCGCTCGAACGCTTGGGCGGCGACCCGGGCTGCGCCGGCGGTCGAGCTGCGGTAGCGCTGCTCCTTCCAGAGAGCCTCCTCAATGACGAGTAGCAGCGACTCTTCGACCGTGACGCCGTAGAAGTAGTTGAGGTAGGCCCATGCCTTCATGGGACCGATACGCTGTCGGAACTCCTCCTCGCTCACATCCAGCGGCGGTTCGCCATGGAAGAGGAGCGCCTCAACTTCTTCGGTGGGGAGGGCGTCGACGGCGGCGCAACAGAGCCGCTCCGCCAGCAGCAGCCAGTCGAACGCTTCACCCTCGATCAGGTAGCAGTAACGGCGCCCTTCGTATATCTCCTCGGGCAGCGTCCAGCGTCCAACAGCGTCGAGGAGAGCCAAGTACCAATGGCGGCCGGCGCTGAGGGCGGCGCGGAAATGGGCGATGGCCGCCTCGGGGGTTGTCTCTGCCGTGTCTGCCGTGATGGCGGCGGTCGCCATTAGACCGCACCGTGACAGAACTTGTATTTCTTGCCGCTACCGCACGGACAGGGGTCGTTGCGTCCGACGGGGGCTACTGGGCGAGCGGGCATGGCCTGCCCGCCCGTGGGCACGGCTGCGGGCCGTGCGGGCGCGGTCGCCGGCGCGCGGGTCAGGCTGGTGTGATAGATGGTGCGGGCGATACCTCGCCGGATCTCTGCCCTCAGGTCTTGGAAGGCGGCGTGGCCCTCGCGCTTGAAGGCCACAAGCGGGTCCTGCTGACCGTAGGCGCGCAGGCCGATGCCCCGTCGCATTTCATCCAGCAGCGTGAGGTGCTCTATCCAGAGGCTGTCTAGGATGCGCAGCATGACGAGGCGCTCCAGGACAGGCGCATCGTCGCCCAGCCCGTGCTCTCGCTGCTCGTACAAGTGATAGGCGTGGTCCAGGAGCTGCTCCTCGACCTCCTCGCGGCTGAGTTGGCCGAGGCGCGCTTCCGTCCAGCCTGCGGGCAAGGGCAGGATGGCGTTCACCTCCTGGAGGAAGGTGGGTAGGTCCCATTCTTGGTGCTCCCGGCCGGGGAGGCGCAGGGCCGCGAGCTCTGCCAGTTCCTGCTCCACCATCTCGACGATGTTGGCCCGCAGGTCGGCGCCGCTCAGGATCTTGTGCCGCTCCGTGTAGATGACGTCGCGCTGCGTATTGATGACGTCGTCGAACTCGACGAGATGCTTGCGCAGGTCGAAGTTGTAGGACTCCACTTTGACCTGGGCGTTCTCGATGGCCTTGCTGACCATCTTGTGCTCGATAGGGACATCGTCCTGCAGGCCGGCCCATTCCATCAGGTTCTTCACGCGGTCGCCGCTGAAGCGTCGGATGATGTCGTCTTCCAAGCTCACGTAAAAGCGGCTGCTGCCGGGGTCCCCCTGACGGCCGGCGCGTCCGCGAAGCTGGTTGTCGATCCTGCGCGCTTCGTGCTTCTCGGTGCCAACGATGTGCAGGCCGCCTGCGGCCACCACCTGGTCATGTTCGCGCGCGCACTGAGCGCGGAACTGGTCCACCAGTGCCCGGTACTGCTCGGGGTCCTCATCGGGGTCCAAGCCACGATGGCGGGCGTCCTGGATGGCGAGCCCCTCGGGGTTGCCGCCGAGCAGAATGTCGACGCCGCGACCGGCCATGTTAGTCGCAATGGTGACGGCACCCAGACGGCCGGCCTGTGCGACGATGGCCGCTTCGCGTTCGTGGTATTTGGCGTTCAATACTTCGTGAGAGATGCCGTGTCGTTGGAGCAGGGCGCTGAGCCGCTCCGACTTCTCGATGGAGGTGGTGCCCACGAGAACCGGCTGGCCCTGCGCGTGGTGCTCCTTGATCTCGTCGACGACGGCCCGGAACTTTGCCTCCTCAGTCTTATAGATCAGGTCGGTGGCATCGGCGCGGACCATCGGGCGGTGCGTCGGTATGACCACCACATCGAGCTGGTAGATCTTGTAGAATTCTTCGGCCTCCGTGGCGGCGGTGCCCGTCATGCCTGCCAGTTTCTCGTAGAGACGGAAGTAGTTCTGGAAGGTGATGGTGGCCAAAGTCACTGTCTCCCGCTGGATGGGGACGCCCTCTTTCGCTTCGATCGCCTGGTGGAGCCCCTCGGAGTAGCGACGTCCGAGCATCAGGCGGCCGGTGAACTCGTCGACGATGATGACCTCGTTGTCCCGCACCACGTAGTCGCGATCGCGCTGATGGAGGAACTGGGCACGCAGCGCCGCCTCAAGATAGCGGGTCAGGGAGTAGTTGGCCGGGTCATAGAGGTTGTCGATGCCCAGAAGTCGTTCGGTCCGGGTAACTCCCGTCTCCGTCAAGGCGATAGAGCGGTGCTTTTCGTCGATAGTGAAGTCCTCGTCGGCACGGAGGCGGGGCACCAGCCGCGTGAACTGCTGATAGAGGTGTGTTGCCTCGTCGGCCGCGCCGCTGATGATGAGCGGGGTGCGCGCCTCGTCGATCAGGATGTTGTCGACCTCGTCGACGATGGCGTAGGCCAGCTCGCGCTGCACGCACTGGGACAGGTCGGTGACCATATTGTCCCGCAGGTAGTCGAAGCCGAACTCGTTGTTCGTCCCGTAGGTCACATCGGCCTGATAGGCTTCAGTCCTGGTGCAGGGACGGAGGCGGCTCCAGTACGGGTCGTCGCCTTCGTACGAGGGGTCATAGAGATAGGAGATGCCCTCCTGCTGGACGCAGGCCACACTTAGGCCAAGGAAGTGATAGACGGGTCCCATCCAGCGCACACCGGTCTTGCCGAGGTAGTCGTTGACGGTGACGACGTGCACACCACGCCCCGCAAGCGCGTTGAGATAGACCGGCAGCGTGGCGACCAGCGTCTTGCCCTCACCGGTTCTCATCTCAGCGATCTTCCCATGGTGGAGCACCATGCCGCCGATGAGCTGCACGTCGTAGTGGCGTTGGCCGAGCGTGCGCTTGGCCGCCTCGCGCACCGTGGCGAAGGCTTCCGGGAGTACCCAGTCGAGGTCCTCGCCCTGTTCAACGCGCGCCCGCAATATCCCCGTGCGGTTGAGGAGGTCTGTGTCTGATAGGCGCTCGCACTCCGGCTCCAAGGCGTTGATGCGCGCGACGAGGGGCTGAAGGCGCTTGAGTTCGCGCTCGTGGGCGTTAAGAAGGGTATTGATCCAGCGCAGGGCCATGCGAGTGACGGTCAGTCCTCGCGGCGCTTGTAAAGCTCACCGAGGTCGTAGGTCTCCTCGAAAAGCTCGCCGACCGAGCGGCCGGAATAAATGCGGGAGATGGCCTCGCCCAAGAGTGGGGCGATGGAGAGCACAGTGAGCTTCGGAACGCGCTTGGCCAGGGGAACGGGAACGGTGTCGGTGACGACGACCTCTTTGAGCGGCGATTCCTGCAGGCGCTGCGCGGCGTTGCCGGAGAGGATGGGGTGCGTGGCCGCTGCGTAGACCTCGAGGGCGCCTCGCTCGAGCAAGGCGTGGGTCGCCACGATCATCGAGCCGCCCGAGTCGATCTCGTCGTCGATGAGGAGGGCTCGCCGACCGGCGACGTCGCCGTACACGTTGAAGACCTCGGTGTGTCCGTGGTTGTCTACCCGCAGCTTGTCGATGGTGGCGACCGGGGCGTGCAGGCGTGCGCCGACGCTGCGCGCCTCCTTGGCGCGGCCCACGTCCGTGGCGACGACGACGAGGTTGTCGAGGTTCTTGGCAGCGACGTATCGGGACAGGATGCCTTCAGCGGTTAGCTCGTCGACCGGGATGCTGAAGAAGCCCTGGATCTGCCCGGCGTGGAAGTCCACCGAGAGGAGGCGGTTGGCGCCGGCAGTGGTCAGCAGGTCGGCCACCAGACGGCCCGTGATCGGCACCCGCGGCTGGTCTTTCTTGTCGGAACGACCGTAGCCGTAATAGGGGACCACGGCGGTGATCCGGCCCGCCGAGGCGCGCTTGAGGGCGTCGATGAAGATGAGGAGCTCCATCAGGCTGGTGTTCACCGGCCGGGCGATGGGCTGGACGATGAAGACGTCTTGCTCGCGCACGTTTTCGAGGATGCGCACGAAGAGGTTTTCGTTGGTGAACTCGAAGGCCTCCGCGTGGCCGAGCGGCTGACCCAAGTGGTCGCAGATTGTGTGGGCTAGGGCCGGGTGCGTGTTGCCGCTGAACACCTTGAGCTCGCCGAAGCGCACGGGCGTCCTCCTGTCTAGCGCTGCCAGTCCTCGTGATTCACATTCGATTGTAGCAGGTGGATTCCGCGGCTGCCATGAATCCTTGACCTCAACGTGAGAGCGCCGTTAGGGCTTTTCTCTATTGCACGGCCACCACCACCGGCGCGCTCTGGGCCGTGTTGCCCGCCGTGTCGGTGGCAACGGCATAGACGACATACTGACCGCGGACGAGGCGCCAAGAGCGGTTGTAGGGGTAGACGGTGGTGTAGCCCAAGCTCTGCCCGTTGACGAAAAACTCGACGCGGTCGACGCCGATGTTGTCCTGAACATCGGCCTGAACGCCGACCGCATCCGCCTCGCCTGTCCTGATGCGAAGGGTCGAATCGGTCAGGGGGTAGATGACCTGGACGACCGGCGGACGGTTGTCCACCGTGACAGGCAGGCTGAGGACGTCGCTGCGCTGGCTGTCCTGGACGGTGAGGCGCAGTGTGTAGACGCCGTCAGCGAGACGTCGCGTGTCCCAAACGCCCAACGAGCCCTTCACGACTGGCTGGGTGCGCGGCGCTCCGATGGGGCTCCAGGCAATGGGCGTGAGGCCGGCGCCATATTCCAGGAGATAACGTGCGAAAGAGCCGGCCTGGGCGGTGCCGCTGACGGTCACATCGCCGTGCACCGAGGCGCCTGTGGTGGGCGAGGTGATGGAGCCCATCCCTACGGTTACGGCCTCGAAGTCTCGTGGTGGTTGGGGGACGTCATTCTCGCGCGCCCAGTCGGCCGCCTCGGGTGGGAGGACCAAGAAGACGCGCGATTCCACGTTCTGACTTGGCGTGGTGCTGGTCGCCAAGCGACCGGTGCTGCGGTCGAGGCGGACCGTCTGCCAGAGGTTGTCGAAGGTCTTCGGTTCGGTGCCGGCAATGAAGAGCTCCTCCCTGGTCTGCGGACAGGTGGGCGTTGGCAGGAGGCCGGAGGGCTGACAGACTCTTACGCGAACGAGGCCGGATGGCTCCGGGAAGGGCTGTGGTGGCCTGTTAGCCAGCGTTTCTCGCATGAACGCATTCCAAATCGGTGCCGCCATACTGCTGCCAAAGGCCCCTCTACCCATACGGGTGTTGTCGCTGTTCCCCACCCAAACGCCCACAACGAGGTCGGGAGTGAAGCCGATGGTCCAGTTGTCCCGCTGGTCGTCGGTCGTGCCGGTCTTCGCGGCGACAGGGCGGCCGGGTAGGGCCAGCGGGTTGTTGGCGCCAAAGAAGGGGGCCCGGGCCTCGTTGTCGGAAAGGATGCTGGTGACGAGATAGGCATGCCTCGGGTCGAGGACTTGACGACGTTGCGGTGTCCGGAACTCCTCAAGCACCCGGCCGTGACCGTCCTCCACGCGCAGGATCGCGACGGGATCGAGCTCGCGAAAGCCAGATTGCGCCTGGGTGACCGGAGTGCCTGACATGGTGCCGCGGTTAGCGAAGACGCTGTTGGCGTAGACCATGTCTAGGAGCGTGACCTCGCCGCCGCCAAGGGTGAGCGACAGCCCGTAGGTATTGCGGCGCGTGAGCGTGTTGATGCCCAACCTGTGCGCAGTCGCAAGGACATTGTCGAGACCGGCGAAGGCAAGGGTGCGCACGGCGGGGATGTTGAGCGACATGGCGAGGGCCTGACGAACCGAGACCGGCCCGCGGAATCGGCCGTCCACGTTCTCCGGCACGTACGGTGGGTTGAGGCCGTCAGGGAAGGACGTGCGGGTGTCTAGGACCATGGTTGCCGGCGTCCAGCCCTTTTGGAACGCAGTTGCGTAGGTGAGGATCTTGAAGGTGGAGCCGGGCTGGCGCTCGGCGGTCGCCATGTTGACCTGACCATCGATATCCTCGTTGAAGTAGTCCATGCTCCCGAGCATGGCGAGTATTTCGCCAGTGTCTGGTCGCAGGGCGACCAGCGCGGTGTTTTGCGCCTGTTGCGCTTTGAGACGGTCCGTGTTGGCGAGGGCAAGCTCCTCGGCGCGGCGCTGCAGTGCGAGGTCGAGGGTCGTGGTCACCCGCAGGCCACCGCGCTCCACCACGGCGCGGCCGTAGCGCTCCTCGAGGCGCTCGCGGACGTACTGGACGAAGTGCGGCGCCTTGATGTCGAAGCGGGCGCGTCGGTAGACAAGCTCCTGCGCGAGCGCGGCGCTGGCCTGGTCGCTGGTGATGGCGCCGTTGCGCACCATCAGGCCGAGTACGACCTCCTGGCGCGACGTGGCGGCCTGTGGATTCGTGAGCGGCGAGTAACGGGCGGGGGCCTGGGGTAGCCCCACAAGCATGCTGGCCTGGGCGAGGTCTAGGTCCTTGGCGGCAATGCCGAAATAGCTGTTCGACGCGGCCTCGATGCCGTACGAGAGGTTGCCGTAGTTGATCCGGTTCAGGTACCACTCGAGGATTTGTTCTTTGCTGTAGCGTCGCTCGATCTCAACGGCGAGAATGATCTCCCTTATCTTGCGCACGACGGACCGCTCCGCCCGCTGCTCCTCGGGGATGAGCACGTTCTTCACCAACTGCTGCGTAATGGACGAGCCCCCACCCTGGGAAAAGCCGCCGCCACTCAGATAGCCCCAACCGGCTCGAATCAGGCCACGCACGTTCACGCCGGAATGGCGGTAGAAGTCGGCGTCCTCCGTAGCGATGGTGGCCTTTATCAGCCATGGCGAGATCTCGCCCAATGGAACCGTGGTACGGCGTCCCTCTTGGCGGTCAAAGACCTCGTACAGCAGCTCGCCGTTGCGGTCATAGATCTTGGTGCTGGAGGGCTGCTCCTCGGCGACCGCTGTCGGCGAGGGCAGATCGCGTGCAAAGAACCAGTACACGGCGCTGCCGCCGCCTATCGCGCCGAATAGGCCAAGGAAGCTGAGCGCGGCCACGGCGAAGAGAAGGCGGGAGGCGCCATGGCCATTGCGACGCCTTGTGCGGCCGAGGACGACGCCTTTGGCGCGACGGGAGCCGGTGGCCTTTCTCCGTGCCACGGGCTAGAGCCTCTCGAGGACCAGGAAGTGCGACAGGCCGAAAACACGAAGCGGCGTGTGTTCCAGCGCATAGAGCACGCGTCGCAGCACGTCGGCCAGGAAGGGAGAACGGGCCTTGACGTTGTCGAAGCCAGGATAGACGTACCCGTGGTGAACGATGCGCAACGGCAGTCCCTCGAAGGTGCGGCGCAGGTCAGGCCAAGTGTAGGCCCGGGCGTGGGGCACCAAGCGGTCGCGGAATTGCTCCGGCAGGTAGTTGACGAAGAGGAAGTTGCCGAAATGATAGCGTCCCCGCCAATAAACGCCGTGAGTCTCGAACGGGTAGCGCCGGTTGGGGAGGTAGATCACGATGTGCCCGCCGCGAGGGACGACGCGGGCCGCTTCAGCAATAGCCCGGCGGTCGTCGGCGACGTGCTCCAGCACCTCGTTGAGGAAGACGACATCGACCGAGGCATCGCGAAGGGGCAGGGATTCGGCCCGCGCCTGCAGGACGGGCGCGATGGCGGAGGCATGACCGGCGCGTTCGTGGTCGATCTCGAGGCCGAGGACGCTTGGGCTGTAGCGCTGGAAAGCGCGCAGGTACATGCCGACGCCGCAGCCGATATCGAGGATGCGCCGCCCCTCCAGTGGCAGGTAGCGCCGCACGAGATCGAGGCGCCGCTGTTGGCCGGCGCGCCAGACCCAGGAGGGCGCGCCCAGTCGGGCTGCCTTCTCGAGCGCAGCGTCCTCTTCTGTAACCATCTACGAGGCATGGTAGCAGCATGCCTTGGGCTCGGAAAGTGATGGACTGCGCGAGAGCGGGCTATAATAGTTGCCACACTTGCGCAAAGGTCGTTCATCATGCCGCTCAGCCGGGAAGAGGTCATGCACATTGCGACGCTGTGTCGCATAGAGCTGTCGCCAGAGGACGTGGAGCGGCTGGGGGCGCAGCTCTCCCTCATCTTGGAGCAGTTCGAGGTCCTGCGGGAACTCGACACGACCGGCGTGCCGCCCACGGGCCATGCGGTGCCGCTGCAGAACGTGGAGCGCGAGGACGAGGTGACGCCATCGCTGTCGCGGCCGGCGGTGCTGGCGAACGGGCCACGGGTGGAGGAGGAGATGTTCCGGGTGGCGATGGTGCTGGAGGACTCGTAAGCATCCGAAGGAGGTGGACATGAAAAAGGCATGGCAGGCGGTAGAGATTACGGCGCGGTTGGAGAACGCGGATCTGATCCGTCTAGATTCCCCACTGCCTAGATCCGCGCCACAACGGTTGAGGGTTATCGTGCTCCTCGGGCCGGTAGAAGAGGCAGAGGAGATTCAATGGTTGCAGGCAGGGATGTCCAATCCGGCCTTCGCCTTCCTCAACGAACCTGAGGAAGACATATATACACTGAGCGACGGGAAGCCACTAGCACATGCGGGGTAAGATAGTCCTGGTGCCATTCCCCTTTGACAACCTTTCCACGACGCGTGTGCGGCCCGCACTGTGCTTGACTTCTCCTGTCGGGCCATACAACCATGTTGTTCTGGCCTTCATCACATGACGGACTTGTTGAGCCTCAGCATCCACCAAGCTACCGACTTCCTCGCCCGCCGGGAGCTCTCGAGCGTGGAGCTGACCAGAGAGGTGCTCGCCCGAATCGAGGCCCTTGAGCCCCGGCTCGGGGCATTCATGACGTTGACGCCTGAGCTGGCGCTGCAGCAGGCGGAGGAGGCGGACCGGCGACGCGCGGCGGGGGAGGCCGGGCCTCTGCTCGGCGTGCCCGCGGCCATCAAGGACGTCATCTGCACGCAGGGCGTGCGCACGACCTGCTCGTCGCGGATGCTGGCCGACTTCGTCCCGCCCTACGATGCGACGGTGATGGAGCGGCTGCACGCCGCGGGCGTCGTCATGGTGGGCAAGACGAACATGGATGAGTTCGCCATGGGCTCATCCACCGAGAACTCAGCCTTCCACCCGACAAGGAACCCCTGGGACACCAACCGCGTGCCGGGCGGCTCCAGCGGCGGTTCGGCGGCAGCGGTGAGCGCCGGGCTCGGCCTCTATGCCCTCGGCTCCGATACTGGCGGCTCCATCCGCCAGCCGGCTGCCTTTTGCTCCGTCACCGGCCTCAAACCGACCTACGGGCGGGTGAGCCGGTATGGGCTGATAGCGTTCGCCTCCAGCCTCGATCAGATAGGGCCCATGACGGCCGATGTCGAGGATGCGGCCCTTGTGCTGCAGGCCATCGCGGGCCACGACTCCCGCGACTCCACCAGCGTCCCCGAGCCCGTGCCGGACTACCGCCGGGCGCTCGTGGCCGACCTGCGCGGACTGCGCATCGGCGTGCCCCAGGAGTATTTCGCTCAAGGGATCGACCCAGCGGTTGCGGAGACCGTGCGAGCGGGCATCAGCAAGCTCGGCGAGCTGGGGGCGAGCATCGACTGGGAGGTATCGCTGCCGTCGACGCCGTACGCGCTGGCGGTCTACTACATTATCGCGCCGTCGGAGTGCTCGGCGAACCTGGCGCGGTACGACGGCGTCAAGTTCGGCCACGGTGCAGACGCTCCGAACATCTGGGAGGCGATGAGCCGCGCGCGGGCGGAGGGGTTTGGGCCGGAGGTGAAGCGACGCATCATGCTCGGCACGTACGCCCTCTCGGCCGGCTACTACGACGCCTACTACAAGAAGGCGCAACAGGTGCGCACGCTCATTAGCCGCGAGTTCGCGGCGGCCTTTGAGCGGTACGACCTTCTTGTGACGCCCACCAGCCCCATCCTGCCGTTCCGGCTAGGCGAGAAGACGCAGGACCCCGTCTCCATGTACCTGTGCGACGTGTGCACCATCCCGGTGAACATCGCCGGCCTGCCGGCGATGTCGATCCCGGCCGGCTTTGTCGGGGGGTTACCGGTGGGGCTGCAGCTTCTGGCGGCGCCCTTCGCCGAGGAGAAGCTGCTGCAGGCGGGGTACGCCTTCCAGCAAGCGACGACCTGGCACAAGGCGCGGCCGCCGCTGTGAGCCCTCAGCTGGTCAGCTGACGCCGAAAGCGCCGCCTGACGCGAAGTAATCGATGGGAGACGCGGTCAGCGTCTCCTCGTCGGAACGCGCCACGCGCTCTGCCGAGTCAGCAGCCGTGCGATTCAACTGCTCCTCGCCCGCTCGGGAACTCACGGCTTCGAGGAGGCGAATGCGCTCTACGACGGCATGGCGGAGGTCGTCTAACGCGTCCAACTCGAAACGGAGCTCATCGAGGCCGAGGTCAGCGACGTATTGGAAACGCCGTCTCAAGAGTTCTCTCATCGCGTCCTCCCAGAGCGCCTCAAAGGCCGTATTACAGACATAATAGTACGTCTTCGCAGCTGCCGTGCACCACACTCGAAAGAGTAGTCTTTCGGCGCGCCGGGCGTGGGTTGTACAGGGGGTAGGGGCGCAGCATGCTGCGCCCCTACGGAGATCCCTAGCTCTGTCAGGGTGACGTTACACCTTGCGGCCCTGCCGGTCGTAGGGAACGCCCCAGGTGCCTTCCTTGCCTCTCTTGCCGCCGCGGCCGCCGGGAGTTGTGTCGTCGAGGAACACCTGCCGGTTCTGCTGGGAGCCCCAGCAACAACGCCAGGAGTGGATGTTGTCCAGCGTGTTGTGGAGCCAGGGTTGCAGTGCCACCCAGTGGTGGGCCGACAGGATGTTCAACTGGGGGATTATCTCCAGATAGCGCGCATGCACTTGGCGGGCTATCTCTCGCCGCCTTTCGTAGTCCAGCTCGTACCGCTGTTTCACGGCGAGGTCAGCTAGAAGCTTGTCGTCCACCGAGCCATAGTTGCGCGGCGCGTCCGGCTTGGCATAGAGGCGGTAGATGTTCATCTCCATGTCGTAGCCCGAGTCCTGGCTGCCAGCGATGAAGTCCTTGAACTCCTTGCTGTTACGCTGACCAGTTACGACAGCGCTTTCCTTTTCGTTGAAGGTCAGCCTGAAGCCCGACTCCGCCAGCTGCTGTTGAACGGCGACGTAGGCCGCGCTGGCAGCGGTACCGGCAGTGGTCAACATCTCGCAGTCGTAGCCGTTGGGATAGCCGGCCTCGGCCATCAGCCGCTTCGCCTCCGCCGGGTTGTGCAGATAGTAGGGCCCCAGCTCGTCCCAGAAGGCTGGAGCCGTCATCCCCATGAAGTCGTACGGGGTCGAGTAGGAGGGGACGCCCGCGCCGCCCAGAACGAGCTCGTTTAGGCCACGCCGGTCGATGGCCATGGAGAGGGCGCGACGCATCTTCAAGCCCGTCTCGCTGTTTCCCCACACCGGGTTCTTCCAGTTCATGGCCCACAGGGTGTGCACGTTGGGGTCCTGTGGGATGTTCCCAATGACCAGGTTCGGGTTCGTATTCAGGATATCCTGCAAATCCTCCAACCCGGTGGTGTACCAGGTGTCGAGCTGGCTCGAGCGGAGGGCCGCCTTGGCGACGGCCACGTCCGACATGTATTGACCGTGATACTTGTCCGGGTATGGCTGGCGGAAGCCACCGCGGTCGATCTCCGTGAACTTCGGGTGCCTGAGGCCCTCCATGTGGTCCTGGAACTTCGAGAACTGCATCATGAAGGGGCCGGTGCCGATCGGCCAGGCGGCAAACACGCGCTTGTCCGCCAGCTGCTCGGGCGGGAAGAGGTAGTAGAACGAGGAGGCCATCACCTGGGTGAAGAACATCACCGGCCGCACCATGTGGAAGCGCAGCGTATACTTGTCCACCACCTCGGTGCGGTCCACGTACTCCAGGTTGTCGTAGAACAAGCTCTGCTTCGGGTCCTGGAAGGTGTCGTACACGAACTTCGCGTCCTCGGCGGTGACGTTCCGCCCGCCGACCTTCTCGATCATCGCCTTCACTTCGGGCGTGGTGTCCGCGTTGGGGTTGTAGTGGAAGTAGAGGTCGGGCTTGAGCTTCACCTCATAGTAGGAGAAGTCGGGGGCGATCTTCGGCATCTCCAGGGCGGCACCGGGCTCGACCCGCACCGGCCCGTCAGTGTCCTCGTAGTCCATCGGCGGCACCGGCCAGCCTGACGTCTCGGACCCCGGGCCGTAGTGCAGGCGATACAACGTCTGGAAAAAGCGGCCGCCGAAGCTGGTTGGGCTGTTCCGCAGCATATCCCAGGAGTTGGGCGCCGAAGTGTTATCAATCAGCTTGCCGCCGTAGTAAGGCGTCATGCCCCATTGCACAAGGCGCCAGTTGTACTTCTCGACCAGCGGGAAGCGAGAGTACTTGAATGAGCCCGCCGCGAGCTCCGCGCCGACGCTCGCCTCCTGCGCACCGCCCGAGGCGCAGGCGGCCATGAGCTGGCTCAGCGCGGAGGTGCCGCCCAGCGCCGCCAGTGTCCCCGCCTTGATGACGAAGCGGCGCGACATCTCCGCGCCCATCCACTCGCTCCACCGGCGTTGCGAGTACTCGTAGTTCTCCTGCAGGTAAGTCTTCTTTGCCACGGTGCCCTCCTTCGCGGCGCTGGCATCGGCTTTCTCGTAGGATGAACGACACATGGCCACTCTGTCAAGATTGTGACATGATTAACTATTCATGTGAACCGCATCACAAGCTCCGCGCCAGTAAAGCCCACTTAAGGCGCCTATTGGGGTAGCAGAAGCGCATCAACTCATGAGCGTGAGAGGGCCCGCCTGCGTCGACCTTTTGCCATCTGCCGAGGTTGCCAAGATGCGTTATGATGGGCGGTGCAATCCACGGCGGGAGGCCAAATGCATCCATCAAGCCCACCGGGTGGCCGCCTTTCCAGTCGCGTCCAGGAGATCCCAGCCTCGGGGATCCGTCGCTACTTCGACCTCATGGCGGAGATGGACGGCGTGATCTCCCTCGGCGTGGGCGAGCCGGACTTCACCACGCCGGCGCCGTTCGTCCAGGCGGCGTTCATGGCGGTCCAGGCGGGCCGGACCAAATACACCTCCAACTACGGGCTGTCCGCCCTCCGTGAGGCGGTCGCCGAGCACCTGTATCGTCTGTACGGCGTGGTCTATGACCCCAGCAGTGAGATCCTTATTACCACCGGCGTGAGCGAAGGGATTGATCTGGCATGTCGCGTCCTGCTCAACCCGGGCGACGAGGCGATAGGCCATGACCCGTCGTTCGTGGCGTACGACCCACTCGTGAGCTTGACGGGGGCGCGCTTTGTGCCAGCGCCGACGCCGGCCCGCGACGGCTTCCAACTGCGCGCCGCCGCGGTTGAGGCGTTGATCACCGAACGTACGCGCGTCCTCATCTTGAACTATCCCTGTAACCCTACCGGCGCGGTGCTTTCACGGCCGGAGGCGGAAGCTATCGCGGATGTGGCAAAGCGGCGAGACCTGATTGTGATCAGCGACGAGATCTATGACCAACTCGTGTACGGGGCGCCGCACGTCTGTATCGCGGCGTTGCCGGAGATGCGGGAGCGGACGGTGCTCCTGGGCGGCTTCTCCAAGGCGTACGCCATGACGGGCTGGCGGGTCGGTTACGTTGCCGCCCCGGCGCCTATCCTGGAAGGCATGATGAAGGTGCACCAATACGGCATGATGTCGGCGCCCACGCCGGGACAATACGCTGCGCTGGAAGCGCTACGCATCGGCGAGCCGTACGTACGGCAGATGCTGGGGGAGTACGACGCACGCCGCCGGATCGTGTTGCGCGGTCTGCGCGAGATGGGCCTCGAGACCTATGAGGCGCAGGGCGCCTTCTATCTCTTCCCGAGCATCGCGAACACCGGCTTATCCGACGAAGAGTTCATGGAGCGGCTGCTCATGGAGGAGCAGGTAGTGGTGGTGCCGGGCTCCGCCTTCGGTGCCGAAGGGCGGGGACACGTGCGCCTGTGCTACGCGGCAAGCCAGGCCGTCCTGGAGGAGGCGCTCGCGCGTATTGGGCGGTTCCTCGGGCGTCTACGCGGGTAGGGGTAAGGCGATGCAGTCGGGTGGGAGCCAGGGTGCGTTCGAGATACGGGTTCTGTCGGCCAACGCGGCGCCAAATGACGAGGAGCCGGGCACCTATCGCGTGGCGCTGGAGACGACGCGTGGTCCCATCGCTTGCCTCTTCTATCCGTCGGAGGGCGAGGTGGGGGCGGTGGTATGGGTTGGCGGCGCGAGCGGCGGCCTTGGTGGTCCAGCCAGCCTTTACGCGGAGGTGGCGCGGGCGCTCGTCCCCGCCGGAGTCACGTCGGTGCGCATCGCCTATCGACAGCCGAACGTCTTCGCCGAGTGCGTGCTAGACGCGCTGGCCGCCTTTTCATTCTTGAGCGCAATCGGCGCGCAAGCGGTGTGCATCGTGGGCCACTCCTTCGGGGGCGCGGTCGCCATCAAGGCGGGCGTGCTGGGAGGGGCCCTCGTGCGCGGCGTGGTGGCCATGGCCAGCCAGCTCTCCGGCGCGGAGGACGCAGACTCGCTGTCGCCGAGGCCGCTGCTGCTCGTGCACGGCACCAGAGATACCGTGCTGGCGCCCCGCGCTTCGGAGATGATCTACGGCCGGGCAAAGGAGCCGAAGCAGCTTGTCCTCTACCCAGGGGCGGGCCACGGCCTGCAGGAGTGTGGCGATGAGCTGGCGGCGCTGCTTACCGATTGGCTCGCTGGGCAGGTGGGACGGGTGGCACTGCACGGCGCGTCCTAAGCAAGGGTAAGGGGGAGTTGAAGCTTGCAAGAGCACCATGAGCCAGCTCGCATCGAGCCGAAGTCGCTCGGCGATTACTTGGAGGTCATGAGCAAGGCGGTCTTCCAGAGCGGCATGTCCTGGCGGGTTGTCGAGTCCAAGTGGTCCACCATACGCGAGGCCTTTCGGGGTTTCGACGCGGAGGCGGTGGCGGGGCTCGGCGTGCGCGAGATCGATGAGCTGGCGCACGATAGCCGGGTTATCCGCAACCGTCGCAAGATTGAGGCCATCGTGGGCAACGCCAACCGCATCATCGCGCTCGACAAACAGCACGGCTCGTTCCAGAACTATCTCCGCTCCCACGGCAGCTTCGAGGCGAGCAATGCCGCGCTACGCAAGGAGTTCAAGTTCCTCGGCGATTCGGGCTGCTACTACTTCCTCTGGGTGGTGGGCGAACAGGTGCCGCCGTACGAGGAGTGGAGCGCGGCGCGCTCACGGTAGAGCACTGGCCGCGCAGGGCAGGCGGTAGGGGGGCTCCTTCGATAGAGTGTGTCCATCGGCCGATCTCTGAGCTAGGTGCTGCCCAATAACACAAAGGCGACCCCTATCACGATAAGCAGGGCGCCCAGGACCGTCCGCCATGAGGCCCTTTCCAGTGAGCGGAGGAAGATCTGGCTGAGGGCGACGGACATCAAGGGGCTGACGGCGGATACTGGTGCTACAACGACAACTGGAGCCTTGCTGAGGGCGATGAACAGGCAGAGGAAGCCCAGGGAGGCAAGGATGCCCGACAGCAGGACCAGCAGTAGCGCGCCACGAGGTGCGCGGAGGTCGCGGGGCATATCGCGGAGGCCGAGAAAGAAGAGTCCCACCATGCCGAAGAAGGCCGCGAAAAACGCGGCGACCGCCGGCGACGCGAGTTCCGTGACCACCATCTTCGAAACGACCTGGCCCGCCCCGTAGGAGAACGCAGCGCCCGCGGCGAACAAGAAGCCAATAACGAGCTCCTTGCGCAGACGGGGCTGCACTTGGACCTTC
>Ga0209751_10002320_pt1 | contig 19096 bp, 18 predicted proteins | sample RifCSP13_1_FD_184019 | JGI IMG/M metagenome (GOLD analysis project Ga0209751, IMG submission 184019) | Soil microbial communities from Rifle, Colorado - Rifle CSP2_sed 13_1 (SPAdes) (version 2) | ecosystem: Environmental > Terrestrial > Deep subsurface > Rock core/Sediment | place: Rifle... | reverse complement strand
AGACTCAACGATAGTTTTAAGGTCAGATTTTTTCGGCTGCCAATTAAATTCTTTTTGGAGTTTACTGGAATCGGCGACTAATTCTTTGGTGTCGCCCGGCCGGCGCGGTTCAACTTTAACGTCAATCTTTTTACCCGAGATTTTTTCCACCATACTGATCACTTCTTTGTTGGAATAGCCTTTACCGGTACCAGCGTTATAAACATCACTTTTATGACCGTCAATTAAAGCTTTTAAGGTTAAGAGGTGAGCTTCGGCCAGGTCTGAAACGTGGATATAGTCGCGGACGCAGCTGCCGTCAGGCGTGGGATAGTCGTCACCAAAAAGTTTAAACTGTTTTTTGGCTGCGGCAGCAGCAATCACATTGGGAATCAGATGGCTTTCCGGCTGGTGGGTTTCCCCCAAATCTTTATCAGCTCCGGCAGCGTTAAAGTAGCGGATGGCGATAGATTTTAATTGATGAATTTTGTCATACCAGTTAAGCATTTGCTCCACCATTAATTTGCTTTGGCCATATGGATTAGTGGGATTAGTCGGATCAGTTTCTTTAATCGGCACACTGACAGGATTGCCGTAAACGCCGGCGGAAGAAGAGAAAATCAGTTTATTAACTTTTGCTTCAACCATGGCTTGTAAAAGCTCAAGCGAGCCATGGACATTATTGTCAAAGTATTTAAAAGGGTTAATCATTGATTCGCCCATGGAGATGAAAGCGGCAAAATGCATCACTGCCCCGATTTGACTATCTTTAAGGATAGCTAACACTTGCTGTTTGTTGCGAATATCATTGCCTTGTTTTAAATCAAAATTTATAGGCTCAAAGCCGGCGGCGGCCAATGCCTTGAGCGTGACCGCGCCAATATAGCCTGAGCCTCCGGTAACTAAAACTTTCATAGATTTTTTTTGATTTGGTTTAACGCCAGTAACATGCCGATTGTATCAAAACCGATGTCTCTTAATGTTCCCTCCCGGCCGGGAATAATCGTTTGGTGCCATTCGTCAGACAGAGCGTAAATTAGCGTCACCAGTAAACTCTTCCACAAAATGGATTTGTCGGTAAACCTGCCGGCATTTGACCAGCCCCGCCAGACAAGAAAGTAGAAAATGGCGTACTCAGTGACATGGGCGGTTTTTTTGACGATAAAATCCAGCCAGTTAAACGGTGCCGGTTGGTTGATTGACAGACTGGAAAAGGTAAAAATTATTCCGGCCCAGACTAATACCGGCAGCCAGAGCTTAAATTTTCGGTTTAGCGGCATAAAACTGATTATACGCAATAAATCCGCCGCTGACAGCTATTAAGGTTCCTCCCAAGCCGATTAATATCCAAGCCGGCCAAACGCCTAAGCCGGCGGCTGATTGACTGGAACTGTTGGCTCCTAGTACTTCGGAAACGGCAGAAGGGGTTGCTATTGGTGAGGAGGAAGGAGAGGTTTTAGGAGAAGCTTTAGGTGTTGGAGTCGGACTAGAGCCCTGAGCGCTACTCGAAGGGGTGGGAATTGGGCTACTAGTCCCGAGCGAAGTCGAGGGAGTGGGAGAGGGCGTGGGTGTCGGTGACGGTGTTGGCGTCGGACTGGGCGGCGCTTGATTAGGGGCGTTTTGGGTAATTACGGTAGCACTGTTCCAGCCGCCGCCGCCGTCAGGGTAGCGGGAGAAAGAAGTGCCTTCATTCGTACCGTCGTAGGAGAAACTGTCAATGATGGCGTCAGCGGCATTTTTTAAAGTGACTTTCTCTTCACCGGAATTATTCAGCTGTAAATTGGTGATCGATTTTGTCAGCAGAAAGAATGATTTGGCGCTGATGGTGGCTTCCGGCAGAGTGTAAGTTTTGACCAAATCGCTGACTTTATAACCGGTGATGTCGACGGCCTGGTCGCCGGTATTATAAAGTTCAATAAACTCGTCGTCTTCATTAACAGGGTTAGCCAGAATTTCATTAATGGCCACTTGAGCGTGAGCGGGAGGGGGCAATAAAAAAAATGCGCCAGCAAAGGCGCCTAAAACCAAATATTTCCCTAGCTGTCGGGCAGACACCAAAGACAAGTTTACTAGTAAATGACGTGGAGATAAAGGGTGTCTAAACTGTTTTCATCATGATCGACCCGGACATAGGGCAGGGTACAGCCATTAAAGCCGACGTAACTGCCTTTATATAAAGTGCCTGGTTTTACCGCCTTAACCGTACTGCCGGAGTCGCTGCTTAAGTCTATGCCGTTATGAAACGGATACCAGTGATAAGTCGATACAAACCAGGTGACACCATAGCCTTGGTTAAAGCGGACCCTGGGGTTAATCGGCCAGGACCAACTGCCATGCGGGTTAAACTGGTCGCCGCCGGAGTTATCCACCCAGTCAATGCCCCCGGATAAATAATCAAACGGATTTTTAGAAACGGTGTTTTCGCTGACAATGAAATCAACGTGAGTACCGGAAGAATTGCAGGAAGCTCCCTGAATCATGCTGGCGATTTTATCGCCGGCATTAACATGCCCGGCTTCGGTTTCCTTGCCTTTATTGGCAATAATCGCCTGAATTGCCTGATACTCAGCCTGAGCAGTGGCCAGTAATTGCTGGTAAGTTTTTTCGTCGTTTTTGGTTTGACGAAGTAAATCAGCCTTAGCCCCTTTTTGCTGTAACAGCGAACTGTTTTGACTGGCTAATTGTTTTTGTAAATTTTCAAGCTCTAACTGTTTTTGCTCTTTCAAGGCTTTTTGGGCCTCGCTGGTATCTTTAGCATTTTGCAGCTCCAGTAACAGTTTCCGGTCATTTTGCTGGGCGGAAGCTAAGTAAGTGCTTTGCTCCAGATATTCAGTTAAGCCGCCGGCAGAAAGGAGTTGCCAGCCGGGGTTGAATAGGGTCCGTTTGTAAGATTCGCCGACGCGGGAAACCAGCAATTTCGAAATGTCAGTTAAGTTAATGTCGAGGCGGTTAATTTTGACGACCAAAGTGGCGACTTCCTCTTCTAAAGAGGCAATGTCTATTTCTGTTTTTTCAATTTGCGTTAGAGTTAAAGCAATTTTTGAATCAAGGTAGGAAATGGCACTGGAAAGCGTTTGCTGTTGGCCCTTGTTTTCATTGAGTTTAGCTTCGTAGCAGGCAATTCTTTCAGCCATGTCTTTGGAGGCGCAGTCGTCGGCGACGGCGGCCAAAGCAAAAGGCACGAGGATTAGGCCGAAAATGGCAAACGCGAGCAATCTTTTAACCATTTTAGTCAACTTCTTTTAAGAAGCGATTTGAGGCGGTGAGTCCCCCGATGGTGCCGATTAAGCCACCCAGTAAAAGTTCACCGCCAAGCAATGAGAGCATCACCCAAAATGGCACCGGCAGCAGGGGAATATCACCCAGCCAATTGGCTAAAAAGGGCGTGGCGTATAAAAGTAAAATATAGCTGACACTCCAGGCAAGAAAACTGCCGACTAAACCATACATCAGGCCGTTAACTATAAATGGTTTTTTGATAAACCAGTTAGTGGCGCCCAGTAATTTTAAGATCTCGATTTCTTCGCGCCGGCTTGAAATTTGCAAACCGATAATTACCAAAATGACCAAAATCGACTCTAAGGTTAAGTAGGCAATGGCAATCGCTCCCAATTTCTCGACACTACTGATCCAGTTTTGCAAGCTCTGGATAATATCTTCATAAAAGACGACATCTTCTACTCCCTCCTGGGTTTGCAAAATTGCCTTTAAGCCGGCCAAGTCATTTAATTGATTGGCCGAGATTTCAATCGAGGCAGGCAGAATTTTGTAGTCAACCAGTTCCAGTAAAAGCGGGTTATCCTTATTTTTTTCTTTGTAAATTGCCTCGGCTTCACGGGTGGAAACATACCTAAATTGATTCAACTTGCCGGTAGCGGCCAGTTGCGCCCGGATGTTACTTATTTGGGTGTCAGTTAAGTCTTCGCCCGGGGTAAAAAAGGCAATTACTTGGGGAGCGGATTCAAAGTACTGCAGGATTTGAATTGAACCCAGGGAAATTAAAGCAAAAATGGCAATCACCAGCAAGGTTAAAGTGGTGGTCATTACCGCCGCCAGTCCCTGGAAGGGACTGCGTCTAAGCTGGATCCAGGTTTTATGAATAAAAGTCATTTTTTAAGATGGTATTTGCCTTTTTTCTCGTCGGAAACGATTTTGCCGCGGTCCAAAGCAATAACTCTTTCTTTTAGCCGATCGACTAATTCGGCGTTGTGGGTAGCGACGATTACCGTCGTCCCGGATAAATTAATTTCTTTAAAAACCTTTAAAATATCAAAGCCGGAATCAGGGTCTAAGTTGCCGGTAGGTTCGTCGGCCAAAATAATTTTTGGCTTGCCGACAATCGCCCTGGCAATGCCGACCCGCTGGAGTTCGCCGCCGGATAACTGCATGGGGAAAAAATTCTCCTTACCCTTTAAACCGACTTTGGCTAAGCTGTCGGCGACTTTGGTCTCAATCTCGGCGGCGGGTAAATCGGTAATTTCCAGGCTCAAACCGACGTTTTCGCCCACCGTTCTGTCAGACAATAACTTAAAATCCTGGAAGCACATGGTTACTTCCCGCCTTAAATGGGGAATCTCTTCTTTGGTTAACTCGGTTATGTTTTTATCGCCCACGACCACTGTGCCAGAACTGGGCAGAAATTGCCGCCGCAGCAGCTTCATAATCGTGGTTTTGCCTGCCCCGGACGGTCCGATAATAAAGACAAACTCCCCGTCATCAATCTGAAAGGAAAGTGCCTCCAGCGCCATGGTACCGTCTGGAAATTGTTTGTTTACCTTCTTGAATACTATCATTCTAAAACTTGAAGCCGCCCGACATCCATCAGCCAGCCGGCTTGTTGGGCTTGAAAAGTCTCGCCCCAGATTTTGACAGAGTGGCCGACAAATTGATCCAAGTCAATAATAGACGAAGTTAAGTAAACATTCTGTGAATCGCCTCCGGGGCGAACCAAGTGATGTGAACCTTCGCCGTCGATGCCTCCGGCAGTTAAACTGCCTTCAGCCGAGTCGGTAAACGACTGTTCTTCAGCCACACCATAAGTACTGCCGACAGTAATGCCCTCTTCGACCGATTTTAATTTCTTTGGCATTCCCGCACCAGGGCTGAAGCGGCTTAAGCTGAAACCTGTAGCTACACCTAGAAGGATTAAAAGCGCCCAAGGCATAGCTGGTTTAAACTTTTTCAAATCGAATTTGCCTTTCTTTATTTCATTGACCGGAGAGGCCGGCGCGGCCGAAGCCGAATCGGTAGACAAATTTAACGGTTTAACGTCAGCAGTCATAACTATAACTTTAACTCGGCTTCAATAAAGCCGTCAAGTTCGCCGCCCAGCACCGCGGTTGGCTGCTGGCTGACAAACTCGGTTCTTAAGTCTTTAACTTGCTTATAGGGGTGTAAAACATAGGAGCGGATTTGGTTGCCCCATGAGGCGGCTTTATGCTCACCCTTAATTTGTTTTAATTGCTGTAATCTTTTTTCTTCTTCAATTTGCCACAGTTTTCCCTTTAAGATTTTTAGTGCCAGTTTTCGGTTTTGCTCCTGGAAACGCTGGGTTTGCGATTCCACCACGAGGCCGGTGGGAAGGTGTTTTAACCGGACAGCGGTTGACACTTTGTTGACATTTTGACCCCCCGAACCGGACGAGCGGTAAAACTCAATTTCCAAGTCATCCGGTTTAATGACCACATCAGTTTCGGCTTCAATTTCCGGCATCACCTCCACCAGGGCAAACGAGGTTTGGCGCAAATTGTCGGCATTAAAAGGGGATTGGCGCACCAGCCGGTGGGTGCCTTTTTCATGCCTTAAATAACCGTAAGCGTACCGGCCTGAAATTGCCAGGGTGACGCTTTTAATCCCGGCTTCTTCTCCCTGGCTTTCTTCTAAAACTTGCACTTTCCAGCCTTTTTTTTCAGCATAGCGTAAATACATCCGTTTGAGCATTGCCGCCCAGTCCATCGCCTCGGTGCCGCCTTGACCTGAGTGGATTGCCACTAAGGCGTTGGCCGCATCATAAGGCCCGGATAAATATTTTTTAAGTTCTAAACGAGGCAATTCTCTTTCCAGCGTAGCCTGATCGGCGGTGGTTAAGCTTTTAATTTCGTCAACTTCAGCCACCAGGTCGGCTAACTCTTTCATTAAGGTTTGAGCCGAGGATTGGTCTTTCCAAAAATCTGGCGAGGCAGAAATTTGTTCAATCTCGCTAATTCGCGCCTGCTTTTTTGGCAAATCGACCGCCTTGATTAAATCGCTAAGTCTTGTTTTAAGATCCATAGGTAAACGCAAGGCCTGCGGCAATTTCGCCTTTAAGAATTTTTTGACTGATATCGTTGACTACTTTTTCAGCAATGACCCGGTCAATTTGCCGGCCGCCCCACTTAGTCGAAAAACCAACTTTAGCCAAAGATTTAATCAGTTGGGGTTCAAATTTTACTAAGATTTCCTGGGTTTTTAAGGTTTGAGCTAGTTGTTCCAGCTTTAGTTTGACCACCTGTTCGGTTTGGTTAAGGTTTAAGGCTGAAAAAACAATAATTTCACTAAAACGGTTTAACCACTCCGGCGGGAAGTGGGTTTCTATTTTGTCAGGAGGGACGTTGGTAGTGGCAATAATAATCGTGTTGTTAAAATCAACCAGCTTGCCTTGGTTGTCGGTTAATCTGGCTTCATCAAAAACCTGCAGGAAAAGGTTAAGAATTTTAGGGTCAGCTTTTTCAATTTCGTCCAATAACACCACTGCGTAGGGTTGGTGCCGGACGGCTTCGGTTAACTGTCCGCCTGATAAATAATCTTTACTGCCCGGGGGCGGGCCGATTAGGCGGTTGATGCTGTCGGCCTGCTGGTACTCGCTCATGTCGATTCTGATCATTAGGCTGCTTGAGCCAAAAAACTGGTTAGCCAAAGCTTTGGCCGTTTCGGTTTTGCCCACCCCGGTGGGACCGGCAAACAAGAAGCTGGCAATCGGTTTGCCAACTGGTTTTAATTGTGTCCGCAAGCGCCTGACCGCGTCGGCAATAGCTTTAATTGCCCGATCCTGGCCGATCACTTGCCGATGAAGGCTTGCCTCCAGATTTAATAGTTTGGTTTTTTCCTTAAAGTCGACTTTTCCGACCGGGATTTTGGTTTTTTGTTCAATTAATTTATCAACGCCGGCGGTGGTAATTAATTTTTGCTGCTTAGTTTGGGCAGCAGCAGTCACTTCATCCAAAAGCTGGACGGCCGCGTCCGGTAAAACCCGGTCATGAGAGTATAGATGGGCGGCCTCAACGATCCGATGTAGCGCCGGCAGAGAGAAGCTTAGCTTTAACCTTTGTTCCTTTAAATAGGCTAAATAAGTTAATAAATTCAGAGTTTGGGCAGCTGAAGCTTGGTTAAGTTCGACCACGGTAAATAAGCGGGAGAAAGCTTCATTTGGCTCAATCAGTTTTTTATATTGGCCGGTGGAAGTGGCGCCGATGAATTGGAATAAGCCTTCAGACAGCGCTGGTTCCAAAGCAATCATTACGTCAGCGGTTTCTGGTTTATCTTGGTTAATTGACGCCAGGTTATGAACTTCATCGACGAACAAGATGATGTTGCCGGCCGCTTTAATCTCGGCAATCATTTTGGTAATTCGTTCGTTTAAGGCAGCGCTGTCAGCTCCGGCTGCCAGCTGAGCCACATCTAAACTGACTAAGCGCTTAAATCTTAATTTTTGGAAACCTACCCCCCTGACAATTTCCTGGGCCAAGCTTTTAATGAGTGTACTTTTACCGCTGCCCGGCGGGCCGATCACTAAAGCATTATTCTGCTGATCCTGAGACAAGATTTGACTTAATTGGTTTAACACAGTTTCTTTGCCAAACATTTCCGGCAGCTGTCGGCGGCTGGCCAATTTGGTTAAGTCGGTGGAAAATTTATCTAATGTTGGAGTGGGGATGCCGGTTAAATCCCGGTTGATCCCGCCTATCGGTCGGTCTTGGTAGTCGGCATCCCACAAAAACGGTACCCGACTCCACTGTTTTTGACTTTTCAGCCAGTCAACCGCTTCTTTTAAAACTTCAATTTTAAAACCAGTGAGTTTCAGCCAGGAGGCCAAAAAGTGTTTAGCCTCGATATATTTATCCCGCCACTCGCTTGCCTGTGCCTGGGACAGTTTTTGCCACTGTGGCCAAGTGATTGGTTCGGCCAGTTGGGTTAGTGCTGTCGGCGACAATTCAATCCGATTTAAAAGATCAGTGATTGCCGGTAATTTTAATAATTTAAGTTTAAAATCAGCCACTCGACCTGAAGATTTTTTAACCAACTTGATTAATTTTTTACCTGAGTATTTTTGCATTTGCTTTTGCCATTGCCGGAAAATATCAATTGTCCAGATTAAAGCTAAAAATACTGCTCCGGGCCACTTTAAAATTGCCATCAGCAGCGGTGGAGCCAGTAACCAAATTAACAGCCAAAATCCCATTGCTAGTACCGTAACCGTCATTACCACTGTGCCGATAATTACCCTTACTGATCGAAAAACAAAGCTTAAAATCCGTCCTAAAAGGCTGGTGTCCTGCCACAAAGGGGTGAGCATCATTGTGGCCATCAAAGTTACTGCCAGTTGAGAGTTTAAAAACACCAGCAGGTTTTTAAAAAAGCGCTGCCACCACTTTAAGCCAGTAGCGTACCACCAAAGAGGAAAGTGTAGAAAAAGATTAGCCATTACTGGATAATTTCTTCAATTAAAGTGATATAGGCATCTTCTGACTCTTCTGGGGCGGTCTGAGTTTGGTTTCCGATAGTAGATTCTTGGGTAAATTGAAATGAGCTGATTAAATGCTCGTGGGCTTCTCTTAAAAAACTGCTGGAGATTGGCGACTCCAGCCGATAAACCACCCCTTCATCGATCGCGACTGTGTATAACTTTTGGGGGGTACCGGTGGCAAAACTTTTAGCGGGGATGTCTGCCCAAAGCACGTTTGACATATCGACAATGACGTTATTGGCCTCAAAAACATTCAGCCACTCATCCGTATCGGCAAACCGGTCGTCATAAATTCTTAAACTGATTGTTTCGCCGCTGGCAGCATCCAGTTCAACTGATGCATAAACAGCCGGATTCTCCAGTTCAGTTTCTTTCAAAGTCATGTTATCCGGGTACTGAAAGCTAAACCCGGCAAAGTTATCGTGAGTTAAATAATTACTGCTGCCAATTCCTGCTTCCTGGATGCTGATTTCTTTTTGGACCAAGCCGGAATTAGGGTTTTGAGTTTTGAAATACCAAAACAAACCAGCGGCCAGCAAAACTACCAAAATAACCGCAATTATCAGGCGTAGTTTCTTTGACATAGGCTTGTCTAAAAGTATATCATGAAACCATGAGGCGGCTGGTTTGGGGAGCATTAATTTTTACCTTAATGTTGGGTCTGGTGGCGGTTTCGGCTTCAGCCAGGAAAAAGCTGGTGCGTCGTAACCCGATTCCCGTTGGCAGTTTTTGGAACAAGTTAAAGTTAAGAAGCGATCATCAGGCTTTGCTTTTGCTCTTAGGCGGGATGCAGCATGCGGCTAAAATTGAGTACCAGCTGACTTATTCAACTAACGGTGTAGCCCAGGGAATTAATGGTTCTCATGAGCCGGCTTTAGGCAACACCCAAAAAGAACTGGTTTTCGGCACCTGCTCGAATAATGACTGTATTGCGGCCACCAACCTTACTGACATGATTTTCGAACTTCGGGTGGCTTTAGAAAACGGTCAAACCCTAGTGAAGCGATACCAGATAAGCCCCTAAAACTGCCAAGCCTCCCCCGAGGATTAGTTTTAAACTCAAACCTTCTCCTAAAAAATTGCTGGCCCAAAAATAGGCGGCAATAGGTTGGAGGTATAAAAGCATTGTTCCGCCCGTAGCCGAACTATGTTTAGTCGCGATTTGAGAAAGTAGATAAAAAATAGCTCCGCCAAAAATCCCAACATAGAAAACAGACATTATTGCCATCAAATCAATCGTTTGCCACCAGTTAGGATAACGCCAGAGTTCGGTCCCCGCCAGGAGTAAATTAACGGCAGCGGTAGTTAGGGCAAAAATAAAAGTTAATAACAAGGGAGAATGTTTAACCAGCATTTTTTTGCTGAAAACGGGATAGAAGGCATAAGCGCTGGCAGCAGCCAACACTAGCAGATTGCCTAGTAAGGTTACATTTCCCAGTGGCTCTAAGATTACTACCAGTACTCCGGCTAAACCTAAAATAATCCCGAGCAGTTTTTTTACCCCCAAGCTCTCCTTGATCAGCCAGAAAGCAACGATAGCGGTAATGATGGGAACAATCACATAGATTAATTGGGCAGCAGTCGCACTGGTCAGTCTAATGCCCAGTACGAATAAACTGATATTAATTGTGGCAGGTAAAGAAATTAGAATTAGTTGACGCCAAATTTTTAACTTTTGTGGTAACTGATTTTTTACCAGGGGAAATAATATAAGTCCGGCTATAAGAAATCTTAGAAAGGCAAAGGTAAAGGGTGGAATTTGGGCAATTCCTATTTTGGAAAAAACCGGGATACCGCCACCGACGACGGCCGCCCCAACGATGGCCAAAAGTGCTTTTAGATTGCTTGACATTATCCGTCTATTATATAGTAACCTCATGAAGTTTCTGCCTAATAACTTTAAAAAAATCGCCCCGATAGCAGCGGCAGTAGTACTCATCGGCTTAAGCGTTGCCGGAGCCGTTTTTGTTAAACTTGTCGCCGATAAAAAAGTCGCTAAGACCAATAAACGGCTGGTTGAAACTTCGGCCGAACTTGATGTTTTTAAATCCCGCGACGAGTATTTGATTAATCAGTCTCTAGAAGCGTCGATTTCTGCGGTTAAAACCACTTTCGATGCAACGGTTAAAGCTTATGAAACTTACCTTGATTTAACTGACAGCGGCATTGACACCAAAAAACTGGCACCTAACCTAGCCAAAATTTTAAGCTATTTGGCTGATGTTAATTATGCTTCGGCTTCGGCCGAGATCAAATTATTCAATGCCTCCCTGGCTGATTTAAAACCAAAAGCCGGGTCATTAGCCGTGCCGGATACAGCTAACTTACCCCAGTCAAACACGCCGCCGGGAGCCGGTTACAGCCGCCAGGTGGTATCTACTGCAATCGGTCCCTACACCGTCAGCCTGGTGGCGGCCGATTTAAACTCGGCCAAAGTGATTATTGATACGGCTTCAGACGGTGATTGCCGTGACAACTGCCCGGTGTTGTCACTGGCTGATTATGTCGGTAGGAGCGGCGCTTTTGCCGGGGTTAACGGCTCTTACTTTTGCCCGGCGTCATACCCGTCTTGTGTCGGCAAAACCAACTCTTTTGACACCCTGCTTATGAATAAAAACAAAGTTTATTTTAATTCCGACAACAACGTTTACTCGACTGTCCCGGCGGTGATTTTCTCCGGCAACTCAGCCCGCTTTGTCGGTCAATCTTTAGAGTGGGGCCGGGACACAGGTGTGGATGCAGTTATTGCTAATTATCCCTTGTTACTCTCCGGCGGCAGCATTACTTTTACCGGCGGCGATGATCCCAAGCAAGGCAGTAAAGGCGGCAGAAGCTTTGTCGGGGTTAACGGCTCAACGGTTTATATTGGTGTGGTTCACAACGCCACTGTGGCTGAAGCCGCTTACGCCTTAAAAGCTTTAGGCTTAACTCATGCTTTAAATCTTGACGATGGCGGCTCGACCGCTTTGTATTCCGGCGGCTACAAAGCCGGGCCGGGCAGAAACCTTCCCAACGCGGTGCTTTTGGTTAATCGATAGTCTATAATCCCTTTATGGTGAGCCCAAATCTATACGAACCCAAGCCAGAATTGGAAATTAAAGACGGCGTTTTTAAGACGGTAATTGACGGTTTGTTTTACCTTGCCCCTAATTTTTTCCCGGACGAGCGCGGTTTTTTTGCTGAATTAGGACACACTTACAAAATTGAAGACATCATTGGTACTCCTTTTAAAGTGGCCCAGATTAATCATTCCCGCTCAACGGAAAATGTGGTCCGCGGTCTGCACGCTGAAGGCTGGAATAAGTTGGTGGTGGTCACTGCCGGAGTGGCTTTTTCAGCCTTAGTTGATGTTCGTCCCGATTCACCCACTTTTTCAAAAGTAGTAACTACCATGATGGGCCCGGATGACGGGGGACTTAAAGGAGCTTGGTTTATTACCCAGGGGATTGCTAACTCTGTTTGTACGGTTAAAGCCCCGGTGGATTATCTTTACTTTGTCGACAAATTGTACAAAGACCGCGATTTGAGCGGCGATCAGGCAATTTCCTTGTTTGATCCCGATTTAAAGATTGATTGGCCCACACCAAAAGAGAAAATGATTATTTCAGAGAGAGATAGAAATTCCGTTACTTTACGCGAGAAATTTCCGGACAAATTTAAAGCCTAACTAAAACTATTTGAATTGCGCCCAGCCAATTGGTTTCTCTTTCTACGTTTAGATTTACTTCCTTGAGTAAGCTTTCTAAGCCTTTCTTAATAAATGGTTTCCAATTTACGGTTTCATACAGATTGATAGCGGGAAACAATAATTTAGCAATGAGATGTTTTTTCGTTTCATTGTAATCGACTATTAATATTTGGCCGCCTTTTTTCACCACCCGCTTTATTTCTTTTAACACCATTAAATCAATTTCATGGGGCATGTCATGTAAACCCAGAGAGATTGAGGCGGCATCAAAAGAATTATTTCTAAAAGGTAAGTGAGTAGCGTCGGCCTGTCTAAATTTTAAGTTAAGATTTTTATTGAGTTTCTTTTGCGCCTCTTTGAGCATTTCTGGTGATAAGTCTACTCCGATAACTTCATGACCAAGTTTCGCTAATTCATAAGCTTGGGCGCCGGTACCGGTTGCAACATCCAGGATTCTTTTGGGAGGTTTTAAACCAAGAAATTTGGCCGCTTTTCGTCGCAGAGGAGAGAAAAAATATTTTTCATAATCGTAAAGGCCTGCCCATTTAGCAAAGAATTGATTATTGTAATAGGCGTGTTTTTTAGTAATTTTATTCATTCTTGCTTAGTTCTTTTAAGTTGATATTCGGAAAAATCATGGCGGCGACAATCAGCGCTCCGCCCATTAATGCCGGTAAACTGACATTTTCTTTAAACAAAATTAAGCCCAGTAAAATCCCGACAACAATGTCAAACAATAAAATTAAACTTCCTTTTTGGGCCTCAACCTTTTTAAAGCCGTAAACAATCAAAAAGCCGACGGCGATAAATAAACAGGCAAATAATAAATTTGCGCCCCATAACCAACTTAGAGTTGGCCACGACCATTGTTCTCTTAATATTAATGACAAACTCAAGGGAAAAGCCAAGGCGAAAATAGAATCAATTAAGTTCATTTGAAGATTAGAGTAAATACCGGAAATTTTTTTCGAAAAAACGGTCCAGATAGACAAAGTGATACCACCAACAGCGGAAAGAACTAAATAAATGGATTTATCAAGATTTAGATTAACTCTAAAAATTAAAAACAAACCAATTATTGACAAGCCCAGAGAGATTAATTTTACTTGATTAAGTTTTTCTTTAAAGAAAAGATAACCCAATAAATAACCGGCAATTGTGGCGGCGGCGTAAGAAATAAAATAGGTGGTACTAAAATCCAAATAAATAAAACTGATGTAAAAGGCAAGGAAACTGATAAAGCCGCCTAAACCTCTTAAGGCAAACCACTTAAAGTCGCCGGGTTTAAGTTTTTTCCAACCACCAAAAATTTTGACTAATCCAAAAATTAATAAAACCGCCAAAACATTTCTCGACCAGGCTTGAAAAAATAAAGGAATATTAAAGCTGATAATTCTGGAAAAGACGCCAATAAAACCGTAAAGTGTAGCGGCCAAGAATAAGGCTAAACTGCCGTTCATTTTAGTATCCTGGGTCAGGATAATGGCACTTCTTCCATTTTTTGCCTGAGCCGCACCAGCAGGGATCGTTGCGGCCGATTTTTTTGTGGACTTGGCCTGGGGCTGGCCTTGAAGGACGGTTAGCCCCGACCTTGGCAAAAGCAGCGGCAAAGTCAGAAACCGGTTTAGTGGAGATTGGCTTTTCCAGCTTAGGCGCTTCTGGTTTAACTTCTTCAGTGATGGTGGGCTTGCCCTGAGCGGAGTCGAAGGGTTGAGCTGGCACTGGAGCCGGAGCAGGCTGGGCGATTTGCACCCGGAACAGTCGGCGGGCGACTTCATAGTCAATGCTGTTAATCAATTTTTCAAAACCATCAAAAGCCTCGGCTTTATACTCCACCAGCGGATCGCGCTGGGCATAGCCTCTAAGTCCTATGCCGTCTCGCAAGTCATCCATCGCGTCCAGGTGATTAATCCATAAGTTATCAATGGTGTTAAGCATGACAAATTTCTCCACTTGAAGCATGAGGTTATCACCGACTTGTTTTTGCCGTTGCTTGAAAGTCTGATCAATAATTTGCCAGACGGTTTCATTCAGCTCTGTTTGGGAATTAATTTTTTCCAGCCTGGTTTTAACCCGTTTTTGAGACGCCGGGTCAAAGGGGATAACCAGGTTTAATTCATTAACCAAGGCTTCGTGGTTAATCGCCCCGGTGTCCGGATTAACATGAGCACTAATCAAGCTTTCAGTTTGGGATTTAAGAACCGCTTCAATTTTTTCCGGGAGATTGGCTTCAAATACTTGCAGCCGCTTTTTGTAAATAATTTCTCTTTGTTTATTCATCACGTCGTCGTACTCAACCAGGTGTTTTCGGGAATCAAAGTGAAAACTTTCCACTTTTACCTGGGCTTGCTCGATCGCTTTACTTACCATTGGGTGTTCCAAAGGCACGTCCTCGGGCATTTTCAAGGTGGTCATTAGTTTTGAGATCTGGTCGCCGCCGAAAATCCGCATAATGTCGTCCTCTAAGGAGACATAAAATCTGGATGAGCCGGGGTCGCCCTGGCGGCCGGATCTACCCCGCAGCTGGTTATCGATTCGTCTTGATTCGTGACGCTCAACACCAATAACGTGCAAGCCCCCCAAGCTAACTACCTGTTCGTGTTCCTTTTGCCAGGTTTTCTGGTCCTTATGTTGTCTGGGGTCGCCGCCCAAAACGATGTCGACACCCCGACCGGCAATGTTAGTGGCGATGGTGACGGCTTTAACTCTGCCGGCGTCAGCGATGATTTGAGCCTCTTTTAAATGGTTTTTAGCGTTTAAAACTTGATGGGGGATTTTTTTGCGGTTCAAAAAGTCGTCAATGAGTTGGTTTTTGGCAATCGAGGTGGTGCCGATTAATATCGGCTGGCCGGCAGCAAAACGTTCGGCTACTTCGTTAACAATCGCCGCATATTTGGCCCGGGTGGTTTTGTAAACCATATCGGCGGCATCTTTCCGAACCATCGGTTTGTGGGTGGGGATAACCACCGTTTCTAAGTTATAGATTTTCTTAAACTCTTCGGCTTCGGTGGCGGCCGTGCCGGTCATACCGGAAAGTTTTTGATACATCCTAAAATAATTCTGAAAAGAAATGGTAGCTAAAGTTTTTGACTCCTGTTTGATGGTCACGTTTTCTTTAGCTTCAATTGCCTGATGCAGGCCTTCAGAGTAGCGCCGGCCAAACATCAACCGGCCGGTAAACTCATCGACAATAATAATCTCGCCGTCTTTAATCACATAGTCTTTGTCCCGGGCAAAATGCTCCTTGGCCTTTAAGGCTTGCTCCAAATGGTGAATGGTGTCAAAGTCTTTTTCGTATAAGTTATCAACGCCTAACTTTTTCTCGACTTTTTTAATGCCGTGTTCAGTTAAATTAACGGTTTTATGCTTTTCGTCTGATTCAAAATCAGTATCGCGGGATAAACCTTCAACTAAAGCAGCGAATTGGAAATACTTTTGCGTTGGTTCAGTGTCTGGCGCAGAAATGATTAAAGGGGTTCTGGCTTCATCAATTAAAATTGAGTCAACTTCGTCGACAATGGCAAAGTGGTGGCCGCGCTGAACCATCTGGCTTAAATCTTGGACCATGTTGTCCTTTAAATAATCAAAACCAAACTCATTGTTGGTGCCGTAGGTAATGTCGGCCGCATAAGCCTCTTTGCGACTAACCGGTTTTAAATGCTGTAACCTGGGATCGTCGGTTTTAGCGTCAATAAATTCCGGATCATAAAAAAATGCTTCTTCGTGGATGATCACTCCGACAGTAACTCCCAAAAGATCAAAAATCGGTCCGTTCCAGCCGGCGTCGCGGCGGGCTAAATAATCGTTGACGGTCACCAGATGACAGCCTTTAGCGGTTAAGGCATTAAGGTATAAAGCGGGCACGGCCGATAAAGTCTTGCCTTCACCGGTTTTTTGTTCGGCAATTTTTCCCTGATGAAAACACAAAGCCGCCATCAATTGTTCGTCAAATGGTCTTAGCTTTAAGGTTCGGTCGCTGGCCTCCCGGGCCAAGGCAAAAGCTTCCACCACCAATTCATCCAGGTTGGCACCGTTAGCTAATTGTTTTTTCCAGTCGTCAGTTTTTTTAGCAAAGTCAGTTTTTTTTAACTCTTTATATTCGGAAGCGATCTTATTAATTGCTTCTGCCTGTTGACGCAGTTTTTTAACTTCGCGTTCGTTGGTGTCTAATAATCTAGATAAAAATCCAAACATTTTATTGCCGCTTAGCAAAAATTAATAAATTACTGGCTGTTCTTTGTAAGGTTATTTGCGGCAAAACTGCTTCAATAGTTTTAATTAAGTTTTTGGCTTGATTTTTATGCTCGCCGAAAAACAAATGGTTATAAATTACCACTCCATCAGGAGTTAATAGTCGCTTTAATTGATTAAAGAATGATCTGGTCCTAAAAGGCCCGGGGGCATTTTTGCCCAAATATACGTCAACGATAATCAAATCAAATTTTTGTTTGGTTTTAGTTATTTTTTTAACATAACTGATTCCGTCTTCAATGGCGATTTTGAGATTTTTTAAAATGGCGAGGTTGAAATAACATTGAGCCGCGTCAATAATTTGAGCGTCAATCTCCACTCCGGTCATCTGGACATCGGGATAATATTTATTTATCCGGAAAGCGCAGTCGCCGCAGCCCAAACCCAGGATCAAAGCCTTTTTTACTCCGCGTCCTTCCTTTTTAAGTTTGCCAACAGCCTTATCCCAGATTTGCCTTACCAGTCCGCCCGATTGGAGCAAACCGCCGACGATCAGCCGGGGCATGTTCATCACCATGACCACCTTCATTGGTCCGTTGATGGGAGAGTAGTATTCTCTGATCGGATTGTAGGTCAGAAAATACTTAAGCCATTTTCTCATTCCTGTCCGCCTTTGGAGGCTATCACTTTCTTACCCAAATATGGCTGCAGCACCTCGGGTACTTTCACCGAGCCGTCTTTTTGCTGATAGTTTTCCAAAATGGCAATGATCGCCCGCGAGGTGGCCACCAAAGTGCCGTTTAAAGTGTGAGCATAACCGGATTGAGCACCCTTTTTATATTTAATGTTTAAACGTCTAGCTTGGTAGTCAGTGGTGTTGGAAGTCGAGGTGATTTCACCCCAGTCATTTCGGCCCGGCAACCAGGCTTCAAGGTCATATTTTTTAACTGCTTGGGCACCTAGGTCGGCAGTGCACATTTCTATCACTCGGTAAGGAATCTTAAGACTTTGCCAAAATTCTTCTTCTAAAGCTAGCAACTCCTGGTGGATTTTGGTTGATTGTTCCGGCAGGCAATGGGAAAACATTTCCACTTTGGTGAATTGGTGCACCCGATACAAACCCTTGGCGTATTTTCCATAGCCGCCGGCTTCGACTCTGAAACAATGGGAGTAGCCGGCATACTTTTTGGGTAATGTTTCAGCTGCTAAAATTTCATCAGCGTGATAGCCGGCCAGGGTCACTTCAGCCGTGGCGATTAAGCCTAAATCGTTATCTTTAATTTCATAGATCTGGGCCTCTGGGCCTTTAGGTAAATAGCCGGTGCCTAAGTAGTAGCGGGATTTTGACAAATCAGGAGTAATCATCGGGGTAAAGCCCTTCTTTTGCAAAAAATTCAAACCGAAAGCAACTAAAGCCAGTTCCAGTAAAGCGCCGTCATTTTTAAGATAATAAAATGAACTGCCGGCGACTTTGGCGCCGCGGGTAAAATCAATAATGTCCAAAGTTTCACCCAGCTCAAGGTGGTCTTTGGGTGCAAAACTAAATTTTTCTGGCTTATCTTCTTTGATGACTTTGTTGTCAGCCTCGCTTTTGCCAATTGGCACATCTTTAGCCGGCAAATTAGGCAGGCCCGTCAAGGCGATCTGAAATTCAGCCTCGACTGTTTTTAATTCAGGCTCAAGTTTTTGCAGCTCAAGCTTGATTTTCTTGCCGGCAGGAATATCTTTAATCTTAGCCGCCGCGTTGCGCTCGGCTCTTAATTTTTCCACCTCGGAGATTAATTGGCGCCGCTTGCTGTCAAGTTTTAACAGCTCATCGACCAATTTTGGATCCAAACCTTTGTTTTTAACTCCGGTTTTTACCTGATCGGGATTTTCGCGAATTGATTGGATATCAAGCATCGGAACAATTATAACCCAAGTTTTGGAGCAATGTCCTGGAGGGCCTTAAGACAAAGATTAATAAAATCATCAAGCTTAATCCCTAATTTTTCCTCGCACAAGGCAATTTGTTCCCGATGGACGCCGGCGGCAAAATCTTTCTTCTTCCATTTCTTTTTGACTGACTCCAAAGTCACCGCTGATAATTTTTTATCCGGCTGGACTAAGGCACAGGCGATAATTAAGCCAGATAACTCATCACCGGTGTAAAGCGCCCACTCCATCTTGGTTTTCGGTTCCTGGGTTTGGCCGTTGTAGTTCCAGGCATGAGCCCGGATAGCGTTAATCAGCCATTCCGGAGCCTGACGATGAGTTAATTCATCAAGGGTATGTTGCGGGTGTTCTTTAGGCCATTTCTCATAATCGGCATCGTGGATTAAACCGGCCAAACCCCAGTCGTCTTCATTCTCGCCAAAATGTTTGGCCAAAGCGCGCATTTGGGCTTCAACTGCCAGCATGTGTTTAACCAAGTTGGGGTTTTTGGTCCAGTCGGTCACTAATTGGTAAGCCTCGTCCCGGGTCATAGTTACCAATCCTAACATAAATTGATAAACGCTTGACAAAATAATCCTATA
>Ga0209751_10002316_pt1 | contig 19110 bp, 20 predicted proteins | sample RifCSP13_1_FD_184019 | JGI IMG/M metagenome (GOLD analysis project Ga0209751, IMG submission 184019) | Soil microbial communities from Rifle, Colorado - Rifle CSP2_sed 13_1 (SPAdes) (version 2) | ecosystem: Environmental > Terrestrial > Deep subsurface > Rock core/Sediment | place: Rifle... | reverse complement strand
GGGCGAGGTCACGCGGTTGCGCAGCACGGCCGGATTCTCGCCCGGGCTGGTGCGATAACTCAGTAGTCGCACGCGTTCCCCACTTGGTAACCTTCCGAAGCGCATGTCGCTACCGTTCGCCAATGCAGCCTGGCTTGAGGCGAGGTCAGGCTCCATCGGCAGCGGATAGGGGTTCGGATTAAAAAGCAATGAACCATTTTCATCCAATGGGAGCACAAAGACCAGAAGCGTGTCGGACCCATACACGTTCTCCGACAATTCGTGAAGTATGTGATTTGCCTGGCCTCCACCATCCTCTTCTGATTCTTCCACTCCTTCCACTGCGGGAAACGGGTAGGCTAGCAAACTGCCCGCATTCCGAGTCCCGGCCTGCTGGGTTAGCCAAGCGGCTTCTGCCTCAGCCAACTCAACAGGCAGGGAGAATCCAAATAACTGGAACTGATTGGCCATTCTATGCATCAAATTGAGATCGACGGCTTTCTCGAAATAGTTGCTTAATCCGCCGTAGGCGCTACCCCCCACCAGTACGATCAACCCCGAAGTGGCCGCCATGAAGGCCAGGGACAGTTTTAAGCGAAGGGGCTTAAGCATGCGCAGATACCAGCCGGTAGCCCATGCCCCGCACGGTTTCGATTGGATCCCGCTGGCCAGGCACGTTCAACTTGCCACGCAAGTAGGATATATATACAGCCACCATACTTGATTGGATATCTTTCTCGTAGGACCACACATATTCCAGGATATTGTTTTGGGTAAGCACCTGGTCGGGGTGGCGCATCAAATATTCCAACAAAGCCCATTCCGTTTTGGTTAGCTCCAAGGTTTTGTCCCCACGTCTGGCGCGCCGGCTATGAAGATCAAGAACTAAATTGCCAGCCCGTAATTCTGTGAAATTCCCACTTTGACCAGAAACTCGCCTACCCAGGGCACGCACGCGCGCCAGAAGCTCGTCAAAAGCAAAAGGTTTTATTAGATAATCATCCGCCCCAGATTCCAAACCGGCCACGCGATCTTCCATCTGTCCCCGCGCCGTAAGCATCAAGACCCCTGTTTTGACCTTTGCTTCCCGCATTTGCCGGCAAATGGAAGGGCCATCCCGCCCGGGGAGCATCCAATCAATAATGGCGACATCATGGACTCCCCGCAGGGCAAGGTTCAAGCCGTTTTCACCGTCGCCCGCAACGTCAACCGCAAAATGCTCATCCGTCAAAATCTGGGCAATTAACTTCGTAAGCCGTACATCATCCTCGATCACCAGCACGCGCATTGTGACTCCTGGCCAATGAGTTCAAGGCGGGTTCTTGTAGGCCTAGTGTAAGCCAGATTCATTGGAAAACTATTGGAAAATCGGCCTACATTTCCAAAAAAACTCTCATCCAGCCTGGATAAAGTAAATGCGAAAGACAAAGGAGAAAAAATGGTTCAAAAATCAGCTTTATTTCTATCCATCGGACTTACTGCCTTCATCGTATTTATCTTTTCGGGGCTGCTCCAGGCGATGGCGGCGGTGCCTATCCCAGCCGTCGCCCAAGGGTTGGAGGTTAGCGCGGCCACCGAAATAAGCCCGGAACTTGCTCAACTTATTTCCGAGCGAGAGGCGGCTTATATTGAACTGATTAATCAGGCAAACCAACGATTGGTCGAAGCTCAGGCTGCTTTGGAGGATGCACAGGCGAATCCAAGCGAAGGAGTAAGCAGCCAGTTCACAATTGAACAAGCCACCGAGCTTGCCCTTGCCTCGGCCTTAAGTGGTTCGCAACTGACTGGCGAAGCGCAACTGGTCAATTTTGAAGGCTCAGTTGCCTACGAAGTGCCGTTTAACCTGGGGAACATCTATATCGATGCAACATCGGGGGCGCTGCTCTTCAACGGAACCATCAATCTCCTACCGAGCCCCATCACGCAGGAGCAGGCTGCGCAGATCGCATCCACTTATATGGGCCGTACGGATGTGTACAAAATTGAGGTAGTACAGCTTTACGGATTCGACGTGTTTCGCGTGAAGTTCCTGAATAGCGATGCTGTCTTTGTGGACCCATACGGTCAGATACTGCTAGTTCGATTAGCACCCGCCAAGACGGCCAACGAGACTCCCACCAATACGAGTACTCCCGGTGGATACAACGACGATGACGGTCATGAAGATGAACACGAAGACGACGATTAGCCACAAATACGGGAAAATGTGAGACATCATGATGAATAGACTTGTTACGAGGAAACGCAGCCTCGGTCTAGAGGGCGTCAAGCTTCTGATCGCAACCGGAGGTCTGGCTGCAACCATCTCCTTCTGGTCATTTTTCTCCAACCAGGATAGGGCCTCGGCCCTGAACAAGGTGGAGCAGGCGGCCACCGCGCAGCCAACCAGCCAACTTTCGTTGTTCTTGCCGCCTCTACCCACGCTGGTCGCCTTCGAGTTGGGTGGTGATCCGGTCCAAATAGCCGCATCCAATGAACTCACCACCCAAGATCTCCGTTCCGTTTCCGCCCCAGTCGCTGCCCTGCCAAACAACTCAAACCCGTTGGTCGTGCAAGGCAGTCGCGCATCCTCCTCTGCTCCAGCTGCCCCCGCCTCCAGGCCATCCACAGGCACAGGATCGTCTTGACCTCGCACAGGCTCGACTTCGCTGCCATGGGTACACAGATCGTGGTGGCGATTGACAGCGATGATACGCACGCGGGCAAGGAATTAGATAAGGTGCCATGTTGGTTTGAAGAGTGGGAACAGGCACTGAGCCGCTTTCGCCCATCCAGTGAGCTTTCTCAGCTCAACCAGAGCGAAGGGATTCCGTTTCGGGCAAGCCAGGTTCTGTGGGAAGTCCTGCAAGAAGCTCTGAATGCTGCTCTCCAGAGCCACGGTTTGGTATCCCCCGCCCTGCTCCCCGCGCTTGAGAAGGCCGGCTATTTGCGGAGTTACCCACTGATGGCCGGTAGTTCTACCGGATCGATTCCCAATTCGGATTGGTTTGATGCCGATCCCGAGGCTATCCAACTGGACCCGGCCACCCGAACGGTGGTCCTGCCGAGCGGCATGCGCCTGGATTTCGGCGGGATCGCAAAGGGCTGGGCCGCAGGGCAGACCGTACAAAGGCTGCGAGCTCTGGGCGCCGTGATGGCAAATGCGGGAGGGGACATTGCGGTCACCATCCCGCCAGGTGAAACGCAGGGTTGGGACATAGAAGTGAGAGATGCTTACGCACCCTCGAAAGTGGTGGATACCATCCACCTCGCCAACGGCGGCGTAGCCACGTCCGGCCGTGACCGGCGGCGCTGGCAGCAAGATGGGCACTGGCAGCACCACATCATCGACCCGCGCACTGGCCAGCCCGCCGAAACCGATGTGCTGGCTGCCACGGTGATCGCCAACACCGCCTTGGAAGCCGAAATGGCTGCCAAGGCCGTGCTCATTCTGGGCAGCCAGCCGGGCTTGGATTGGCTGGCGCAGCGCCCTGGCTGCTACGGAATGGTGATCCTCGAAGGTGGCAATATCGTTTATGGGCTTGGTTTTGAAACCCACTTAAGGACGGAAGAGTGGCACTAGAAAGACCTGCACTCATTGACGTAGAGAACTCTGAGCCGGCAATGACCCTGCAAACCTTGCTGCTATTTCTCCTTTCAGTGGCGATGGGCGCCATTGTGGCCGCCGTTCTGCTGCCAGCCTGGTGGCCGGGGTTGGCCGGGTCGCTTCTGGGAGAATCTCCCAAGGCCTTTTGGTTCCTATCGCGCGCCTCGGCATTGGTTTCGTTTGCGTTGCTCTGGCTTTCCATGGCGCTCGGTCTGACCATCAGCAATCGGCTGGCCCGCTTGTGGCCCGGGGGGCCAGCCGCCTTCGACGTCCATCAGTACACCAGCCTGCTTGGGCTGGCCCTGGCCTTATTCCACGCGCTGATCCTGATGGGGGATGCCTACATTGCGTACGACCTGCAACAAGTGCTTATCCCTTTTGCCAGTGTAAATTACAGGCCCGTTTGGGTGGGCCTGGGGCAACTGGGCCTTTACACATGGGCGATGGTGGCGTTCAGCTTTTATGTGCGCGCCAAAACCGGGACCCGCGCCTGGAGGACCATTCACTTTGTCAGCTTTGCCGTCTTCATGCTTGCCCTCGTACACGGACTGCTAAGCGGAACGGACAGCAGCACGGTCTGGGCAGCCCGCATGTATTGGTACGCAGGCGGCAGTCTGCTCGCCTTGCTGTGCTATCGTATCCTGGTTAATCCACGTCTGCCCTTCCTGAAGTCCTTCGTCAAACAAGCCCCGACACCCAGCATTAGCCCAGAACCCCTGCAAAAATGACCCCGGGCTGCTCGACTGGATGTTGAGCAGCCCTCAGCCGTTATAATCTCCCACATGTATGCTGCCGACAAGTTAAAAACCTTGCGCGAGCGGTGGGATCAGTGGGTCGTGACCACGCTGCATCAATCCAGCTCCCGCCTGCCCGAGCGCCGCAAGCGCTTCGTCACCACCTCCTCTGAGCCCATCGAGCGCATCTATACGCCGCTGGACGTGGCCGACCTAGATTACCAGCGCGACCTCGGCTTGCCGGGGGAATATCCCTACACTCGTGGCATCCACCCCACCCTGCATCGCAGCAAGCTGTGGACGATGCGCATGTTCGCCGGCTTCGGATCTGCCGAGGAGACGAACAAGCGCTTCAAGTACCTGCTCGACCAGGGGCAGACCGGGCTCTCAGTGGCTTTCGACTTGGCCACGCTGATGGGCTACGACACGGACCAGCCCGAGGCCGAGGGCGAGTTCGGGGTGTGCGGTGTAGCGGTCTCCTCGCTGAAGGATATGGAGATTCTCTTCGGCGACATCCCGCTAGATAAGGTCTCCACCAGCATGACGATCAATTCTCCAGCCGCCATCATTTGGGCGATGTACATCGCCACCGCTGAAAAGCAGGGCTTGCGTCCGGAGCAACTGCGCGGCACGCTACAGAACGACATCCTCAAGGAATATATCGCCCAGAAGGAATTCATCTTCCCGCCCGAGCCTTCGATGCGCCTGGTGACCGACACCATCGAGCACGCCGCCCGCCACCTCCCCCAGTGGAACCCGATCAGCATTTCGGGCTACCACATCCGCGAGGCCGGCAGCACGGCGGTGCAGGAGCTGGCCTTTACGCTGGCTGACGGGTTGGAATATGTACGCTGGGGCCTGCAGCGCGGCATGGACATCGACGAATTCGCCCCGCGGCTGAGCTTCTTCTTCAACGCCCATAACGACTTCTTCGAAGAGATCGCCAAGTACCGCGCCGCTCGCCGCATTTGGGCGCGGGAGATGCGCGAGACCTTCGGCGCCAAGAACCCGCGCAGTTGGCTGCTGCGCTTTCACTCCCAGACCGCCGGCGTTTCGCTCACCGCCCAGCAGCCGGAAAACAACGTGGTGCGCGTCGCAATCCAGGCATTGGCGGCGGTGCTGGGTGGAACGCAATCGCTGCACACCAACAGCATGGACGAGGCCTTGGCGCTGCCCTCTGAGCACGCCGTGACGGTGGCGCTGCGCACGCAGCAAATCATCGCTGAAGAATCCGGCGTAGCGAATACGATAGACCCGCTCGGCGGCTCCTTTTTCGTGGAGGCGATGACTAACCGTATGGAGCAGCAGGCGCTGGACTATTTCCGCCAGATCGAGGAGCTGGGAGGTGTGCTGCCGGCTATCGAGCGCGGCTTTTTCCAATCTGAGATCGCCGAGGCCGCTTACGTTTACCAGCGAGAGATCGACGCCCAGGAGCGGCTGATCGTGGGGGTGAACGCTTATGAAGACAATGCCGGCTACCGCGTACCGCTGTTGGAGATGGACCCGGAGGGCGAACGCCGCCAACTGGCCCGGCTGAAGAAGCTGCGCCAGGAACGCGACAACGCGGCTACCGGCCAAGCGCTGGACCGCCTGCGCCTCGCCTGTCAGGGCAGCGAAAATACCATGCCGTTCTTGTTGGACGCTGTGCGCAACTACGCAACCCTGGGGGAAATAATGAGCGTGATGAAAGAAGTCTTTGGCGTCTACGAAGAAAGCGTGGAGATCTAGTTCTCCCCACCATCCCCTATAGTCCTCAGGAGCTAATGATTACCCAACGCTTAGCCTTTCTTGTCGTGACCTTGAGCCTGCTGCTGGCAGCCTGCGCCCCAGCGCTGAGCCAAGCGGACAACTTGGCCACGGCCGAGACCTGCTGGCGCTGACTGCGCTGGCTGGCTGATCTCCGCCTCCAGCGAGGGCGTGGTGGATTGGTGGCTGCCGGAATGTATGGAGGCCTGCTTATTCAGTAACGCTTCCGGGCGGCGTTTCCGGAGATTATCGCAACCCCAGCCGGATAGCTTGTGTGACCTTCGGCCTCGCAAGAGATCGTGGCGGAGGTCGAACCATGATGTGGAGCACAACATGGAGCCATGGATTCCGAACCGCGCATTAGTTGATTGATGAAGTCACTATACACTTGCTTACCTAATGCTGATGATCTCATGCTCTTGGTCTTTTAAACTTTGAAAGTCCCCCACGGATTAAGAATTACACAGGCGATTTCTTTGATTCCCCCGGAACAAGGCCTTCTGGTACAAACAACTGCATCGGGTCAAGGTAATGATCGTAAATCCATTCTGAGCCAGTGTTGGGCAGAAGATACGGCCTAGATTTCAAGGCAACGTCCCAGGTTGCCGAATAACAAACAGCCAATCTTAGGAATTCCTGAAGAAACGACCCCTCGTTCTTTATATAACCAATCGGATATCCTATTCTGTAGCTTTTTCCAATCTGCAGATCATGCATCCCATCCATATTTGAATAAACTGAAAGAATTTCCCCTCCACTACTCAAGCGATGCCGGAAAATGGCGGATTTTAAATACCCGGGAGTTGATTGATTTACAAAAACACATGACCCGTTAGCGATCAACTTTACATATTCCTTTGGGGATGAAGGATCCGCTGAAGCACCCCAGTCGACGAATACATCAATGCCTTCGTGCTTTGCCGGGTCAAAAGGACTCGAATATTCCACGCGACTAATAGGAAAAAGGAATTCTTGAGCTATATCAGGATCCGTAGTTTGGCTTGAAACGATATCATACACAAACCAGTATTTAGACATCACCTCCCAATCAAATACCCCAACTGGCTTGGCAATTAAAACATGGTAGTCACGAAGATAGGTGAAATACCGAATCGAGGCACTTTCAATATCCTCACTTGGTTGTGAAACCTGACCAAACACAAGTTCGTTCATTGTGGGGTCATTTTCAAATAAGGCTTTTATTCCAATAATAAATCGTATAAGGTTAACAAAGTTCTTCCCCGGATCTGCCTTATCCAAGTCAATCTCATTGTGGCCCAATATATTTAAAGCAGTTATGCGATACCGTTTCATGATCGCCCATACCACCGAACTTACATTTGCAATCTTTTGATGTGACGGGATAGATGAAGGCTCATCGAAATCTGCCCCCGTAATCTCAACCGCAATTGATCGCCAGTTCGGATCGATCTTTGGGCCATCAAACCAGTCTTGGAGAATGGAATGAATGTTGTGATTCTCAAACGAAAGCTGATAAAGCGCGCGAACAAAATACTGCTTTTTCTGATGGTGAAGGGTGTAGTCCAAGGCCTTTAGATGGGAGGCAAGCGTTGGAGTTCCGTCGACGTATGGGTTCTGGGTCTGGATTATGCCGATGCTCCCTTCGTTATTAGTTGCTTCGGTAAGGGCAATGTGATCACCAACTAAAAAATGAGCGCTAGTGCGGGTGAGATAGTCATCTACTCGCCTAAAGGAATCCATCCCCCATAGATATTGGGGAATACTATCTCGATAATTTTCCCCTTCACCAAACCAATGTAGGACAATCGCCCATGGCTCGTTTGAATCAAGTCGATCATAAATACTATTTCTTTCATTGTTCCAAAGAGTGGGCGCTAACGTGACTCGCCCTAAGTTCGATCCCGTAGAATCCATAAGCCATAAATAACCCTCCTGGTCAATAGTTGTACTTGGCATAAGTCTGAATATTTGGACCAATTCGTCAGGCAACTCATCGATCGCTTTACTTCGCTGAAAGCTTGCACCTCCCTTCCTGTTAATAAAAGGTAGAGAAAAAATGTTGACAGAGATAAGCCCAAGTAATTTGAGAAACTCTCGACGGCTCAAAAACACGCAGATATCCTTTGTGTTTTAGTTACCTTTTTTTGGAGCGTTTTTGCGCATCGAAACTGCGCTTTGAGAAGACATCTTCAGACAGCTGGATGTTGTTTTGCCCAAATTTATCAGAAAACATTGGCCGGAGATTCGTGGAAAGAAGCTCGCCAATTACCTTCCCGTCCAATATTGCTTCCTGTTTGAATTCAAATAGATCTTGCATAACTATTGTTTGGCCTTCCAATCCTTGGACCTCGCTCACTTTAACTACCTTCCTTGTCCCATCTCTCATTCTTTCGACATGAACAATAAGCTCAATGGCCGCCGCTACTTGTTCGCGAATCGCCTGCAAAGGTAATTCCAGTCCCGCCATTAGAACCATTATTTCAATTCGCCTTAATGTATCGCGAGGGCTATTTGAATGCACGGTCGTTATTGAACCATCGTGGCCGGTATTCATAGCCTGAAGCATATCCAAAGCTTCTCCACCTCTCGCTTCACCAACAATAATACGATCGGGCCTCATGCGCAACGCGTTTATTACCAACGAGCGAATTGTAACTTCACCGCGTCCCTCAATATTCGGGGGGCGTTTTTCCAAACGAACGACGTGCTTTTGCCTCAATTGCAATTCGACAGTATCCTCAATAGTGATTACTCGCTCATTTTCAGGAATAAAAGCCGATAAGACATTGAGCAAGGTCGTCTTGCCTGAACCGGTCCCCCCAGAAATGATTAAATTCACTTTCGCTTGGACACAAGCCCGCAGGAAATCAAGTAAAGGCGCAGTCAGCGTCTCATTGCTTATCAAATCGTCCGCAGTCAACGGATTTTGGGAAAATTTTCGAATAGTTAATATCGGCCCATCCAAGGACAATGGAGGTATGGTGGCATTGATCCGGTACCCATTAGGGAGACGCGCATCCACCATGGGAGAGGATTCGTCCACTCTTCTCCCCAGGGGGGAAACGATTTTGTCTATGATTCTGCGCAAATGTGTTTCATTTTCAAAAACTATTTCAGTATGTTCGATCTTGCCAAATCTTTCCACAAAAACATTACGTGGTCCATTCACCATGATTTCGGTGATTTCATGGTCCTCCAGCAATGGATCCAATGGACCATAACTGGTAATCTCAGAAATGATCCAATTAAGTAGCTGAGTCTTTTCCTTTAGCCCGTACAACAGGTTTTCTTCTTTCAGGGTATCGTCTAATAGACTCTCAACAATCTCTTTTATTTGCGCTCGATCGCTGGGATTTATAGGAGCCTCAATCTCAGTCAACATCTTTTCTTGGATTAGGTCCTTAACGCGATAATGCTTTGCCTGAACCGATCCTGGGTCAGGCTGCAACGAATCCGGTGATTTTTTCTTCTCACCCTGAGTTTTTCCTTGGTTCATTCCTGGACGATTCTCAAACATTGCGGCAACCTCGTGGATACAGTGGCTTAATCTAGTTCCTTAGTTTTCCCAAGTTGGGACTGATAGTTTAATTCCAGGTGTAACTTCCGCAGCCGAGCCTTCCGGATTTGCCAAGTCAATAAACAACGTTAACGTATCATGTTCACGGGCAATTTTCAACAAATAGTCGTCAGCATTGACCTGATATACCTCGGTGAGCGAAAAAACTAAAGGATCGCTTAGAGCCTCCCTGTAATATAAATAAGCATTTTCATGATCCGAACCATAAGCAGCAACTTCTGCATCATAAACTAAATCCAGAAGTTCGGTACCTTGTAAGCCAGTGTTTAACTTAATGCCTGCCTCCTGGATAAGCAACTGGAAATCGCTATTTGCCTCGCGATAGCTGCCAAGCAGACCAAGCGTAAAGGCAATTTTACGCCTGGCTTCGAAAATTTGTAATGTGAAATTCTGGCTTTCAATAGCGATAGATTCGGCGTTCTCAAAGCTAAGTAAGGCCTCATCGTATTGTTCATTATCCAGTTGTCGATCACCGATATAAATATACGTCTCATAAAGAATTTGGCCGGCAATTCCTTGTGCGTACCCAGGGTCAGCATCATAAATCGGCAATATACTGTCCCTAGCCTCTTCCCAATTATCCTGGCTAAACTCCTCCACAGCTAACAAAAATCCTTTTGTTAGGTCGTAAGAGTCTCTGACTTCAGAATTATCCGGATCAATCAACAAAGCCCTGCCAAGCAACCCGAGCGCAGCCTCGTGGACATCGCGTGCATCAGATTCACGAATTGCCAATTGGTCCGCCCTCTGAATATATTTGGCAACCAGCAAACTGCTCAAATGGGCGCGCAATTCTTCTCGCTCCGAAAAAGTCATTCCGGTCTGCTGTAATTGAAAAGCTTTGTAAAAATACCCCTCTGTCAAATCAAGTTCTGAGTCCGTTAGGGGTTGGCTGTTCTCGATGATGCTTTCAATCGCGCTTACATAACCCGCAAACAGGTCGGTCAAAAAATCAGCGTCGGCGATCTCCGGGAACGTATCTTTAGCTTGCTCGAAATTAGCAACTGCTGAAAACCAATCATTGGCAGTTACATCGAGGTTGGCTTTTTCAACCAGCTCCAGCGCCAGGTTTTTTTTGAGCTCAACGTCATTAACTAATATCTTAACATCCTTGTAGTTTTCATCAATCGCCATAATCCTATCAAGTACATCCAATGCACCGGAATATTGGCTTTCCTCCAATAACAGTGTTGCTTCTTCGTAAAGTTCCTCGAGCTCAAAAAGGACCGCAACTTGCTCCCGGGCAGCAAGCAACCCAGGGTATTCGGGTTGAAGAGTAGAAATCTCGTCAAGCAGAACATTTGCTTCTCCGGGACGGTCGGCTTGAATGAGGTTTTGGGCATCCCGAAACTTGCCAGCAACCTGAAGGTTAATGGCGGTCTCTTCGATTTGTCTATTAATTAACGAAGATAACTGCCTATAACCAAGAAATGCTGAGACAAACACTACCAACGCGATAATGGCCGTCCAAATAGTTCGCGTCTTTTTCCTTTTCCTTTCTAACTCCAAATCATCGCGCTTACTTTTTTCCAGCGACTTACGAATTTCAATTTCATTCCTAAGGTTATCCAATTTTTCTTCATCTGGGTATAGTTTGGTCAATTTAGCGAGCAGACGTTCACAAATCCCCCACTTCCCTGCCTGATAAGCATGGGTCAATTGCTCATAAAGGGGATTCTCGATCAGATTCTTGTGGGTGTTGGCCATGATAAAAATACCGATCCTATCGGCCAAACAAGTTTGCCAACGCTGGGATTGCGGGCCCCAAAATCACCAGCAGCAGTGCGGGGAGGATAAGAAACACCAGCGGAAACACCATTTTAACCGGCATTCTCTGTGCGGCTTCCTGAGCCGTATACCTTCGCAGAACCCGCATTTGTTCAGCTTGCGCGGCTAAGGTATCAGCTATGCTCATTCCCATCTGTTCTGCCTGTAACAAAATTGATACAAAGCTGCTAAGTTCAGGGATTTCCAATCTCTGTGCCAAATTTCTAAATGCATCTTGGCGGCTGATGCCGATCTCCATTTCCATAATTATTCTGCGGAGTTCCTCCCCCAGGGGATTATCGTAATATTCACTTACTCGCTGAATAGTCTGGTCAAAGCCGAGACCGGCACTTGAACAAACGCTAAACAAATCAAGTACGTCTGGAAGTGCTCTGAGAAGACTGGATTTCCTGATCCTCACCCGGGCCCTAATCCACACCAAGGGAATGAAATATCCTACAAGCGGGAAAAGCACTGCAAAAATCGTATACCCACCGATGGAAAAATAATACACCGCTAAAAGAGAAAATCCTAAAAGCATTATTATTCGGACCGCATAGAATTCCCTGGCCGTCATTCCCATTGGATTATTGGCAATAGCAAGTTGCTTGTTTAACGCCGAAATAGTTTCTTTTGGAGTAAACCGACTAATAAAGTTCCCCAGGGCCTGAATCCCTGGGTCAATGACCCGCTTAACTATTGATCCTTCAAGTTGCCTGATATCCAATACCGTTCCAGGCGTAGAGTAAGAGCCCTCATCAACAAAATTTGACAGCCGGCGCGTAAACCTCCAGGCGGCTGCTCCCCTAAGGCCTAAAACCACCAAAACTAGTCCGGATGCCGATAAGGACACCCCTAAAACAAGAAGGAGGGTAGTAGACATTTAGATCTGGCCGACGATTTGTGGAACGACAGCCCAATGCACGGGATTAGACATCGATCGTTCCGGCCCTGCGAATCCAAATGTTTCCTAGGACTATCAGAATTAAAGAAATGATGGGGATGATCAAATATGGCCCAGGTTGAAAGATAGTGGAAACGTAATTTGGATTTACGATGAACATGATCGCTACCAGCCCAAAAGGTAACAGGGAGAGCAAGTAACTGCTATATCTGGCGTAGGATGTCAGGGCTCTCACCTCACCCAAAATCCGCATCCGATCTCGCAAGGTGCTTATTACCGCATCAAGCATATGTGACAATTGTCCGCCAACATGTGCGTTAATATTAAAAGCCGTTACCATCAATCTTAGATCTTCATTTGGTCTGCGCACCAGAAGATTGCTGAGGGCCTGGCTCATAGTTAACCCTAACCCCACCTCTACCTTCACTCTTTCAAACTCTTGCGAAGCCGGTGGCGGCAGCTCCCGAATAACAACATCCAAGGACTGAAGCAGACTATACCCAGACCCTACAGCACCCCTGACCAGAATCAGCACATCCAAAAGCTGATTCTCGAATTTTATACTTCGTTGCTGAATTGCCCTTCTTAGAAAAAAACTTGGCAGCGTGAAAGTCAATATTCCGAAACCGAGGCCTGGTATTACTGAATTAAATATCAGTACGCCCAACACGAAAAACGAGAAGACGGCTCCTCCGTACTGGATCAGAAAGAGCTCAGTACCGGTGATCTTCCAATCCGCGCTTAACAATCTCTGATTTATTTCATCAGTCTCAAGAAAGGACAAAGTGAATTTAACTCGCGAATATAAAGCAGCTAATGAAGAGATTTGATTATTCTGGGGTTGGCCCTTCTCTTCCGTAATAGGCAGTGCCTTTATCGCTCTTCGACTAACCTGCGAAGCTTGCCCCGACCGAATAAGAAATCGAAAAAGCAAAGCAACCAAGACCATCCAGACTATAAGAAAAGAAGCTAGCAATAGAAATGAATTCGGCATAGTCGACCGTTTTTCGCCTGGCGTATCACCCAAGCCGAGAAGATCTGGATAGATCGTCTTCGGTTTCGGAATTCTGCGCAGTTTCAAGCCCGGAAGCAATTTGCTCATCTTCCGAAAGCGTAATTAGCTGCCCGGCCAGTTTCCGAATTGCCTTTGACACAAGGCTGGCGGGTTTCTTCACCATGATGGGGACTCCCAAATTAATTGCCTCAAAAGCAAGTGGCGCATCATCCGGAATTAGACCGAACGCTTTTGTCGAGAGAAGGCGTTCTATCTGCTGTACGCTGATACCCCCTTTTCTGTTAACTCGATTTACTGTGAGCAGCATTTTTTCCTTGCCGTAATTCAGTGTTTCAGCGATTTCGATAAAGCTTCGAGCACCGCGAACGGAGGTCAGCCCGGTATCTATGACTAAGAGAATACGAAAAACAGAGTCTAATAAGGTAACCGTATTCTCATTAAGGGATGAGCCTGCATCAATCACAACATAACTGTATAGCGATTTCAAGGATTGAACTATTCGAAACAAATCCTCCGGATTGATCGACCTTGAGTGGATAACATTTTGTGGCCCCGCCAACACATGCAACCCAGATGAGTGAACAGCGACAACCCCGCGAGCAATCTCATCCGTGATTCTATCGGAATAAGATAGTAGGTCTGCCAACGTGTTTTGAGGAACAAGGTTCAGCATCATGGCTGCTTGGCCAAAATACTGATTCCCATCAATAAGGAGTACGTCTCCATCTCCCATTTGGGAAAGGAAAAGTGCGGTGTTTACAGCCAGAGTAGAACAGCCTACCCCTCCGCCAGGAGCAAAGAATGCAAATGTAGAAAAATCGCCGGCGGGAGAACTGCGTTCCGATTTACTCAGAGCCTGGCGTCTATGCAACGAATGAGCCCTTCTTATGGTATCCAGTAATTTTTGTGATGGGAAAGGCTTCGCGATAAATGCCGTGGCGCCTTGCAGAATGGCTTCCTGAGCCTGGTTTGCATCATTGCCCAAAAGAATCACTATCAAGGATACTTGCGGAAATTTCCTTGCCATTTCTCCAAGGATTTCCTTATTCTTTTTCACCAGTAAACCGCTTTCGACCAAAATCACTTGGGGAGCAGATTGGGTTATCCTAATCTCCCACTTACTCAAATCATGAAAAATCCCGGCTAATTGGAATCCGGAGTTCTTTTCCAGCCCATCCCTAACTTGCCCCGCTGACTGGTCCGAGGCAAATACCATCACTTTGATAAGCGTGTCAAATCTATTCGTGGGCATTTTTTACTATCAGATTCATCTTACTTTTATTGGCTTATGTACAATCCAAAGCGATCTATTAAGTACTGTTTTGAAATGGGGGTCAAACTAAAAGTCGCCGATGAAGTTGGCGCCCGCAGAACCATATCGAAGATAGCCCCTGAATCACGGAGGTGTTTTAACAATAAGGCGTCCTGGGGACTCAAGGCCAATAGATAGCCCTGAACATTAATTTCGGGAGAACTGTTTGAGCCTTCCTCGGGAGAAACGATGCTTACAATCATGGCCGTAACCCTAACGGCCTGTAACGCATCGAAGGTAAACAATGTCGTTTGCGATTCTTCCCCTTGAACGGTTCCGCCTTCCGAATTGACCACATCAGCTGATACCGATGCGGACACAAAGATGTCCACAATATCTCCGCGCTCCACGATGGCCAGTTCGCTAATTAAGTCATGTGGATGGAAGGCCATGAGCACCTGGTCATCCGCAAGGGCAAAGGCTGTATCGTGAGTTTCATTTGTAGGATCAGCCAACTGATGGCCTAAAATCATTTGGCCTTCTACTAAGCTGGCTTGCGTGTAGCGCCCCACCGCATTTTGAATTTCGCTTACTGCATTCCTGGGGATAAATTGCACCGGCACTTGGGCGGTGGCCAGGTCTGCCTCAGAAAGTATGGCCCCCAATGGGATATCTCTGGAAGCAATTACCACGTTCTCACTCTGGGGGCTGATCGGAGTTGGCGCAGCCAGATTCGCCCGCAAAATAGGCTGAAACGCGGCGTAAATACCAATAACGCCTGCAACTGCCAATACCATCCCCAAGCCAACTAATGCCGCAGTTCGAAAACGACCAAACATTTCTAACTCCTTCTCCTAGGTACTCTATTGGTTATGGCTCGATCAACATCGAAGCCTGAGTATTAACCGGAATACCACCCCCACCTCCAAGCAGGCTTGCAACCAACGGCGTCACTGGAACATATTGGTAATCAATGCCGACAACGATCACGGTGCCTTCCTCGATTGTAGATACTGTGACAAACAGGTCGGATGAGTCAATCCCTATGGCCATATCATAAACAACATTTGTTATCCCAGCGACATTTGTCGAATTGACAATTCCATACCTTGCTGCTTCTCTGGCGGCGTTGTTTAGCACCGAGAGATAATAGGTTATACGCCCAAAGTCAAACAGAAACATCCAAAATATTAATATTAGGGGAAGGGCCATGGCAAATTCAATTAGGGCTTGTCCTCTGCCATGCATAATACGTTTAGTCATGGGACGTACATCCTGGCACTACTACTCAACGATAAGGGCTCTGAAAGAATAAACGAGGTAATCAACGAAACACTTTTTGTCACCGTAATTTCAACCGGGGTGCCAGAATCGCATCCCACCGGATCAGCGGCGTCCGTACATAGCGTTACTGAAATTTCCCCGATCCCCAATGGGACGCTGGATGAGCTCGCCTCTCTCTGGGCGGCTGCGAGGGTGCCTTCGAAATCATCTTCTTTATCATATGGGTTCGAGGATAGATAGCGCGCCCCTTCTTCAGCGGCGTTAGTGATCACAATTGAGGTTTGGAATACGCTCCCAAGATCAAACACTCCCGCTAAAAATAGGGGGAAAAGGATGACTATGAAAGAAACCTCAATAATAGATTGCCCAATTTGGAGATTACGGGAGTGAGATCTCATTATCGATAAAGTCGCACCACGTAAGCGCCCGTATCGTCTCCCAGGCCTGGATCAAGGTCAGGCAAGGTCCCCTCAACAAAGTAACCTTCAAAGGTCTTTGGATCCCCGGGATTATTAAATCCTAATGCCTGCCTCCCTGGGCATTGCGCATCGCTCCCTTGAGTATAAACGCAAGTAATTTGGAATATGGCAAAACCAGAAATATGGTAATAGAAGGAGAGGCCGCTGGCGTAAACCGTTTCATCTTCAGGATCCGGGGCATGGCTATACTTTTCTGCGCAAGTAACTTCGGGATCGAGAGTCTCGTTGCAAAATTCGTTGAAGATGGGAACAATAAGTTGGGGAAAATCCGGCCCTAAATCACTGACTTCGTGAAAGGAAGAGGCATATACACCCGGACTTCCCGGAACCCAAGTGTAGGTCCTTACCGTTCCGGCGTAACCTTCGGAAATCCAATTGTTTGTCTGACTTGCGTTTCCATTTCCTCCATCTAGATCCAGCCAACCTCGGTTGCCGCCGTCAATTACATCATCGATACCATCATCGTCGATGTCGCAGTCCATATCACCGGATTCAAATTCATCAGTGCCGTTGGAATTAGGCGGGTAAATACAAGTTAGCGATTCGTCGGCTGGGTCCGAATCCATCACGATATAGAGGTTATCTTCTCCATATTCCAAAGCACAATCCGGGCTTTCTGAACCTCCAACCGGGGGCCGGCAATTCCACGCCATAGGCAAGATTGGTCCGGTGGCCCCCCCGGCTGGGATGCATTCAGCAGAGGCATTGGCATCAACCGTTATGATTCCGTAGCCGAACAAGCCCAGAAAGGCAGGAGCTTGATCGATAGAAGCCTTGACCGAAATGCGAGCCGGGGATGGAAAAGTTACGGCTGCCGCGGAAGCCGAGTTTTGAATTGAGGCGTATTCTTGCGCCCTCGCTTCGGCTTCAATCGTGTCTGGGCTTGACCCACATAAGGGAATTGCACCTGCCAGGGAGCCGGCGTCCGCGGCTACTTGGGCCTCGCGCCGCCTTAACATAAGCATGCCCCCGTCCAGAACTAGCGCTAAGAATGCCATCAAAGCGATTAAGCTAAACACAAAAATGACAAGGACTTGCCCTGTCTGTTTATCCGATGGAAAAAGTACAAAGGTCTTCTTCACCGGCATGTTTGAGCCGTGGTCCCCTTTCATTTGGCAGATTATACAACTAAAGGGCTAACAATAGCTTTACCAAAGGACTTTTATACCAGGCGTAGGGGTACGGTGAGGTTGGCTGGCACCGAAAGGATGATATAGTGAAAGCTAGGTAATTCCCGGAAATAAGGGAGATTCATGAGCGACACAGGCTTTGTCGAGGTCCTTTTTCGGCTAGGGAACATGGCGGAATCTCGCGAGCTGGACAATACTGCCCATTTAGAAAGGATTAGGCGTTACTGTTACCTGCTAGCCACAACCTTGGGCCTCCCTCTTCGCCAGGTCGAGCAAATTTCAAACGCCAGTTTGCTTCATGATATTGGCAAATTTTCCCTTCCCGATACCATCATAAAGAAGGCGGGTAAATACGAGCAACACGAATGGGAAGAAGTCCAGAAACACACTATGGTAGGCGCATCGCTTTTAAAGAATTCATCTGACCAGACCTTACAACTAGCGGAAGTTATTGCAATGAGCCACCATGAGAGGTGGGATGGCTCAGGTTACCCTAGCGGATTGAAAATGGAGGAGATACCACTTGCCGCTCGAATTTGTGCCGTTGCGGATGTCTACGACGCATTGACCACCAAAAGGGTATACAAGAAGCTTGTTCCCCCCGAAGAGGCCCTGGCCTTAATCACTGAGTCAGGCGGAGTTTTGTTTGATCCCAATCTCGCCCGAAAATTTGGGGATGTGTATTCGGAGATCGAAAAAGTTCGAAAGATGGTTTCCAAGTAAATTGCCAACATTTTTCAGGGTGCGCAGCTTCGCTGCGCGGGAGAAGTGCCACTCATCGGTATAATTCGCACATGACTAAACAACTTGCTTTTCTCGCTATTACTCTCAGCCTGCTGCTGGCGGCTTGCGGACCGACGCTGAGCCAGGCGGATATCCTGGCCACCGCAGAGATCCTGCAGGCGCTGACGGCGCTGGCAGAGAGCGGTGCGGCGCCCGTGGCTACCGCCGGACCTGCTGAGCCCACCCCCACCGCCGAATCCCACGGCTGAGCCGCCGGCCCCCACTGAGACGCCGGCCGGGCCGGAGGTGGTCTTTTTGGCGGCGGGCAGCTTCAGCGCGGATGAGGAGAGCCAACTGCGCACCCGGGTGATCGAGCCGTTCATCCACTATTACCGAGACCTGAGCGGGCATCCGGCGCTGCTGACGCTGACGATCCAGAAGGAAAGCGGCATCAGCGGCTACCCATACAGCGCCCAGGCGGTGTTCGAGACGGGCATCAATAATGGCTGGCTGATCTCCGCCTCCGGGGGTTTGGTGGATTGGTGGCTGCCCGAATGCATGGTGGCTTGCACCTTCAGCGACAGCTTCCGGGCGGCGTACCCGGAGATCGTGGACGCGCTGGAACCTTGATTTACGGCGGCGCACTGACGTGCGCCCCTGCGGCATCCTCCGTCGGCTTTATAATCCATCGCCATGAAACCTAACTTCCGGCAGCGCCTTGGGTATCGATTCGACAATCTGATGGCGCGGGGCACGCCGGCTCTGATCGGCATGCTGTTCGTCGCCTCGCTGCTGCTGGTGCTCGTCGCCGGGGCGGTGGTCTCCATCGCCGGCTTCGTGCAGGAAGGCGAGAGCGGCCGGCCTTCGTTCGCTGAGGCTGCCTGGGGCAGCCTGATGCGCACCCTGGATTCCGGGACGATGGGCGGCGATACCGGCACGGGCTTCCGGATCG